>ENA-OPZN01000158-OPZN01000158.1-human-gut-metagenome-genome-assembly--contig:-NODE-158-length-26467-cov-2.851519_pt1 | contig 26467 bp, 37 predicted proteins | sample MGYA00242483_ERZ504503 | MGnify/ENA primary metagenome ERZ504503 (study PRJEB26092, sample SAMD00036285) | human gut metagenome | host: Homo sapiens | study: EMG produced TPA metagenomics assembly of... | reverse complement strand
CCAACATAAGCAATTTGTTAACTAAATAATAATACAGCTATGAAACGGAAAAAATTATTCCTACTGATGATAGCATTCTTGCTAATCGGTACTTCGCGGTGTAGTGGGACAGGAAAAATCGGATGCAGCCCCTGTCAATTTGAAAGGGATTTGGCAGATGTGCTTTTATGTATCAGGTACTCCTCAGGTGCCGGGTGAGTTGAAACCAAGTAATTCTTTTAAAATTTTGTCTGATGACGGCAAGTTTACCAATATGACCATGATTCCTAATCATGGAGCCATTATTATTGGTTCCGGTACCTATCGGCAGACTGCTCCTAATGCTTATACAGAGCATGTGGAGAAAAATCTGCATCTTCCACAATTGGTAGGTGTGGATAACATTTTGGAATTTGAGATGAAGGGGGGCGATGTCATGGTACTGAAGTTTTTTGTGAAAACGGATAAGGATGGAAATGAAATCAATTCCTGGTATTATGAAACTTGGAAACGGGTGAAAATGCCTCCTGTTTATCCAAAGGATTTGGTCAGATAAGTTTGAATCTTTGTTTATAAACAAAGGATAGTCATTGGGGAGGGGCTGCTCTTTCATTTTTTGAAAGCGTGGTCCCTATCTATATGGTGGGATATGTGTCTTGTTTATATGATTACTTGTTTGGATACTTAAATGAAAGGTGTCTATGTATTAATTGTTTCCAATAAAATGATGTAGTGAGTAACTGCTACCTGTTTGCACTTAAATATACGGTAAAATTCCTGTAATCTCTTCTTGATTTGCACAGAATTTCAAAAAATGTGCTATTATTCATCACTTTTATGTCTTTTCGAGAACAAAAATTGGAAATAATCGTTAACTTTGTCGCCAATAACAGAAATAGAAAAGGAGATTAATGTCTAAACTTTATATAATAGCGGGGTGTAACGGAGCTGGTAAAACGACTGCTTCGTATACGGTATTACCCGAAATTTTAGAGTGCCGTGAATTTGTCAATGCCGATGAAATCGCCAAGGGACTTTCTCCTTTTAACCCCTCAAGTGTAGCAATCGAAGCGGGACGACTGATGCTGAAACGCATCGGAGAACTGTTGTCAGCCGGAGTCAGTTTTTCTGTTGAAACTACATTGTCCACCCGTTCTTATATCAATCTTATCCAGCAGGCACAAAATCAAGGATATAGTGTCAGCCTTATTTATTTTTGGCTGAATTCGCCTGAACTGGCTATAGAGCGAGTGAAACAGCGTGTTGCCAACGGAGGGCATGATGTACCTGCTCCCATTATCCGTCGTCGTTATCGTTCGGGGTTGGAAAACTTTTTCCGTATTTATATGCCTTGCGTGGATTATTGGATGCTTGCGGACAATAGCTGCACACCGCGTGTTATTGTGGCGGACGCCTTCCGTTTGGGAGATGAGGTCCATATCTATAATCAAGAACTTTTTACTAAAATCAGAAGTTATGTCAACTGAAGAAGAATATAAGGAATTAAGTGCGAAGTTGCGTTATGGTTTAGAACTAGCGGAACAGCGGTTGATAGAGGAAACTGCACGGCGCGAAGGGACACTGTGTTATGGTCGTCCCGATGGAAAAGTAGTTCGGATCTCAGCAACTGAACTTTTAAAGCTTCGTCAGTCCGGTGGAAACAATGCGGCATCTGTGGCTGTTTGTACTTGCTCTGAGATGGAGAGTGGCTGGAATCGTTGAAAATATGTGAATAACTGTATATGTATAGGGAAGAATCAAAATTTCTTCCCTATGTTTTTACTCCGTTATTCAAAGCCTAGATGTGGTTGTATCAGCCTTTTGTATGCAAAAAGCAGGAGGAAAAAATATCTTAATTTGTTTGTCAGTTCAAAGAAAAGCCGTACCTTTGCAAGCCGATTATTATCAAAAGTTTATAAAGAATTAATTCTTAGCGTGTTAATAGTTCTTTGTCCGGGAACGGTTAGAAACGCTGGGAAGAATTGTTTTTTTAGTAGTTAACATTTAAAAAAAGAATTTAAGAGTGGATACTTTAAGTTACAAGACCATTTCTGCAAACAAAGAAACAGCTCATAAAGAATGGGTTGTTGTCGATGCAACCGATCAGGTCGTAGGCCGTCTCGGTTCGAAAGTTGCGAAACTGTTGAGAGGAAAGTACAAACCAGACTTTACCCCTCATGCTGACTGCGGTGATAATGTTATTATCATTAATGCAGACAAAGTGAAATTTACCGGAAACAAGTGGAACGACAAGGTTTACTTGCGCTATACAGGTTATCCCGGTGGTCAGAGAGAAATGACTCCTGCCCAGTTGATGAAGAAACCTAACGGTGAAGAAAAACTGTTGAAGAGAGTAGTAAAAGGTATGCTTCCTAAAAATCGTCTGGGAGCACAGTTGCTGGGCAATTTGTATGTTTACGCTGGTAGTGAACACAAACATGAAGCTCAGACTCCGAAATCAATTGATATAAACTCACTTAAATAATAAAGAATGGAAGTAGTAAATGCATTAGGCAGACGTAAACGCGCCGTAGCACGCGTGTTCGTAAGCGAAGGTACAGGAAAGATTACTATTAACAAGAGAGACCTTGCACAGTACTTTCCATCAACTATTCTTCAGTATGTAGTAAAACAGCCTTTGAACAAGCTGGAGGCTGCTGAAAAATATGATATCAAAGTAAACCTTTACGGTGGTGGCTTTACAGGTCAGTCACAGGCTTTGCGTCTGGCTATCGCCCGTGCGCTGGTTAAAATCAACCCTGAAGATAAAACAGCTCTTCGTTCAGAAGGCTTCATGACACGTGATTCTCGTTCTGTAGAACGTAAGAAACCGGGTCAGCCCAAAGCACGTCGTAGATTCCAGTTCAGTAAACGTTAATATCCGGTTTTACTTGGAACTGGTTAAGAAGCGTTTAGTATCTAAACCAGCGGGACTCTACTTGGTAGCGGACTACCCGATGGTTGGTTGAGATAAACAAAAAGAAAGTAAACGATTTAAAGAATAACAAAATGTCTAGAACTAATTTCGATACATTATTGGAAGCCGGTTGCCACTTCGGACACCTTAAGAGAAAGTGGAATCCCTCAATGGCTCCTTATATTTTCATGGAACGCAATGGCATCCATATCATTGACCTCCATAAAACAGTTGCTAAAGTAGATGAAGCTGCTGATGCACTGAAACAAATCGCAAAATCAGGTAAGAAAGTCCTGTTTGTTGCTACTAAGAAACAAGCTAAACAAGTAGTAGCTGAGAAAGCTGCTTCTGTAAATATGCCTTATGTAATCGAGCGTTGGCCGGGTGGTATGTTGACTAACTTCCCGACTATCCGTAAGGCTGTGAAGAAAATGGCTACTATCGATAAGTTGACCAATGATGGTACTTATTCAAACCTTTCTAAGAGAGAAGTTCTGCAAATCTCTCGTCAGCGTGCTAAATTGGAGAAGAACTTAGGCTCTATCGCTGATTTGACTCGTTTGCCGTCAGCACTGTTCGTTATCGATGTGTTGAAAGAAAACATTGCAGTTCGTGAAGCTAACCGTCTGGGTATCCCTGTATTTGCTATCGTTGATACAAATTCAGATCCTTCAAACGTAGACTTCGTGATTCCTGCAAACGATGACGCTACTAAGTCTGTAGAAGTGATCTTGGATGCTTGTTGTGGCGCTATCGCTGAAGGCTTGGAAGAAAGAAAAAGCTGAAAAAGTAGATATGGAAGCTGCCGGTGAAAAATGCTCCTAAGGGTGCTGGTAAGAAGAAAAATACCAAGCTCGTATGGATAAAGCCGAAGAAGAAGCTATCAATGCTGCTAAGGCTGCCGCTTTCTTGAAAGAAGACGAAGAAGCTTAATAGTATAAATTGAGAGTTGAGAATTGAAAATTGGGGAAGGGGCAGATTATGCTGTTGATTCTCAATTCTCAATTTTCAATTCTCAATTCTGTTTTAAAGATATTACTAACAATTAAAAATAAAGGAATATTATGGCTGTAACTATGGCTGAAATAACCAAGCTTCGTAAGATTAGTGGAGCTGGTATGATGGATTGCAAGAACGCCTTGACTGAAGCAAACGGCGATATCGATAAAGCAATGGAAATTATCCGTAAAAAAGGACAGGCTGTTGCTGCAAAACGTTCTGACCGTGAAGCATCTGAAGGTTGTGTGTTGGCAAAAAAGGATGGCGAATTTGCTGCTATCATCGCTTTGAAATGCGAAACCGACTTCGTTGCTAAAAATGCTGATTTCGTAGCGTTGACTCAAGCTATTCTGGATGCTGCTGTTGCCAACAGATGCAAGACTTTGGAAGAAGTAAAGGCTTTGCCTATGGGTAACGGTACTGTACAGGATGCAGTAACAGACCGTAGCGGTATCACTGGTGAAAAAATGGAATTGGATGGCTACAATGTGGTTGAAGGTGCTTATACTTCTATTTATAACCACCAGGGAAATAACCAGCTTTGTACTATTGTTGCCATGAATAAGGAAGCTGAAGCTGCCGCTCACGGAGTTGCTATGCAGATTGCCGCTATGAATCCTATTGCAATTGATGAAGCCGGTGTTCCTGAATCTGTAAAAGAAGCTGAAATACAGGTAGCTATTGATAAGACTAAGAAAGAACAAGTAGACAAGGCTGTTGAAGTTGCTTTGAAGAAGGCTGGTATCAACCCTGCACATGTAGACAGCGAAGAGCACATGGAAAGTAACAAGGCTAAGGGCTGGATTACTGACGAAGATATTGCCAAAGCTAAGGAAATCATTGCTACTGTTTCTGCTGAAAAAGCTGCCAACTTGCCGCAACAGATGATTGAAAACATTGCTAAAGGTCGTCTGGGTAAGTTCTTGAAGGAAGTTTGCTTGCTGAACCAGGAGGATATCATGGATGGTAAGAAGACTGTAAGAGAAGTGTTGAAGGAAGCTGATCCTGAATTGCAGATCGTTGCTTTCAAACGTTTCACTTTACGTGCTGAATAAGATTTTCCGCAATTATAGAATGGGGGACTGTGTGACAACAGTCCCTTTCTTTTTTCCGGTTATTTGGTCTGGGTATATCCTTCAGCTTTCAATAACTCGATGACCCGTTGCTTGAACTCTCCTTGGATAAGGATCTCCCCGTCTTTTACTGAACCGCCTACTCCACATTTGCTTTTCAATAATTTACCCAACTCTTTCAGGTCATTTTCTGTTCCGATGAACCCGTTGATTAATGTCACGGTTTTGCCACCCCGTCCTTTTTTTCTATATTGACACGGAGTTTTTGTTGTTTTTTATCTAATGTCTCAACCGCTTCCTCTTCAACGCTTTCATACTTGAAATCAGGATTTGTGGAATAAACCACATTCAGACGTTCTTTCCAATCGTTATTTTTCATGTGAATTTTGCTTAAATGAATACTCAAAGATAAGACTTTTTTTATACTCTATCCGTCAATGTAACAAATAAAAGTGTACTTTTGCAAATTACCTAATGATAATACCTAAAGAAAAAGATGGATATACGTATGCATAAATTCTCGGATAAAGTGCCTGAGCCGACTTTGCGCAGGCTTCCGTGGTATCTTTCGAATGTGAAACTGATGAAAGAACAGGGAGAAACGTACGTGTCTTCTACCCAAATATCCAAGCAAATCAATGTAGATGCTTCCCAAATAGCGAAAGATCTTTCTTATGTAAATATATCCGGCCGTACACGTGTGGGGTATGAGATTGATGCGTTGATAGAGGTGCTGGAGCGTTTCTTGGGATTTACCAAAATGCATAAAGCTTTTTTGTTTGGTGTCGGTAGTTTGGGAGGTGCTTTATTGCGCGACTCGGGGCTGCATCATTTTGGATTAGAGATAGTAGGTGCGTTTGATATTAATCCCGGATTGGTCGGGAAGGAAATAAATGGAATTCCTATTTATCATTCGGATGAATTTGAGATAAAAATGAAATCCTGTGATGTGAATATCGGGGTATTGACTGTGCCTATTAATATAGCACAGGAGATAACAGATAAAATGATAGCGGGTGGTATTAAGGCTGTTTGGAACTTTACACCGTTCCGTATTCGTGTACCGGAAAATATTGTGGTGCAGAATACATCACTTTATGCCCATCTGGCTGTAATGTTTAACAGATTAAATGTAATTCAAGAATAATAATATGAAGATTATAGCCGTAGGAATGAACTACGTTGCACATTGCCACGAGTTACATGCTGATGAAAAATTACCGGAAGAACCGGTTATTTTTATGAAACCGGATTCGGCTCTGCTGAAAGACAGCAAGCCGTTTTTTATTCCTGATTTTTCTCAGCAGGTGGATTATGAGACAGAATTGGTAGTACGTATTAATCGTTTGGGAAAGAATATTGCTCCGCGTTTTGCCAGTCGGTATTATGATGCGGTGACGGTAGGAATAGATTTTACGGCACGTGACCTTCAGCGGCGGTTCCGGGAGGAAGGCAAGCCTTGGGAGCTGTGTAAAGGGTTTGATAGCTCGGCTGCTATAGGTGATTTTGTGCCGGTAGACAGATTTAAGGATATACAGAATTTAAACTTTCATTTGGATATAGATGGAAAAACAGTGCAGAGAGGCAACACTGCGGATATGTTGTTTAAGGTGGATGAGATAATTGCATACGTTAGTCGGTTTTTTACATTAAAGATTGGAGATTTGCTCTATACGGGGACTCCTGTGGGAGTAGGGCCAGTCGGCATAGGACAGCATTTGCAGGGGTATTTGGAAGGTGAGAAATTATTAGATTTTTATGTAAGATGAAAATAAGAGTAGGATTTGGATTTGATGTGCACCAACTGGTAACCGGTCGTGAACTATGGCTTGGAGGAATAAAATTTGAACATGAATTGGGGCTATTGGGACACTCGGATGCCGATGTGTTGATTCATGCCATTTGTGACGCTTTGCTGGGAGCTGCCAATATGCGTGATATAGGTTATCATTTTCCTGATACTGCGGGTGAATTCAAGAATATTGATAGCAAGATTTTATTGGCTGAAACGGTGGACCTGATTGCTGCAAAAGGATATAAAGTAGGTAATGTGGACGCAACGATTTGTGCTGAACGTCCTAAATTGAAAGCGCGGATTCCGGAAATGCAGTTGGTACTTGCTCATTTGATGGGGATTGATGTGGATGATGTTTCCGTAAAGGCTACCACTACAGAGAAACTGGGATTCACGGGCAGGGAGGAGGGCATTTCCGCTTATGCCACTGTATTGATAGAGAAAGCGGAATGATTTGTTGCGCTTTATTGGGAAATATCTTCTGGCAAGATCTTGCCGGAAGATTATAGGATAAGGCCGAATGCTAGTAATACGCCGAATAGCAGCATATTGCGGGAGGTTTCTCCCAATATGCTGTTTAATTCTTTTCCCCTGTTGATTTTTACCATTCTTTGCCATGCCATGAAGTGAGGTAACAGATAAATTTGGGGTAATAATGCAGCCCAAATGTGCCCGGTAGGAATAAACAATAAACAAAGCCATGCGGCAGCCAATCCCAAAAATAAGTATAATTGTTGCCCTGCATTGGCTCCCCAGCGTACTACGATTGTTTTCTTTCCGCTTTTTGCATCCTGATCGCGGTCACGGTAATTATTCACCATCAACAAGGTATCTATAATCAGTCCGCAAGCTAGAGAGGCGAGTGTCACATTCCAAGTCCAGTCACGGCACATCACATAGTAAGTGCAGCCTACCGGTACAAATCCGAAAAAGACAATGACAAGTATGTCTCCCCATCCGTGATAAGCTAGCGGATAAGGTCCTGCTGTATAAAGAAAAGCGAATAAAACACATAAAATTCCTACTGGAATCATTTCAATCCCTCCATAAGCTAATAGGCATAACCCTGCTAAACAAGCTGTTGCTGTGGTCAGGGCGATTCCCTTTCTCATGGCGTTCAGTGTGATCCATCCTTGCGCGCAGGCACGTTCAGGACCCAAACGGTCTTCACGGTCACTGCCTTTCAGATAATCAAAGTAATCATTAATGAAGTTGGCGTCTATCTGCATCAGAAAAGCGAAGGCAAAGCAAAGCAATGCTGGTGTCATTTGGAAGCCGCTGTCTGCATAGGCCAAGGCACATCCCAGTAAAACCGGAGTGGCGGCTCCTGCCAATGTTTTAGGGCGGGCGGCTAGAAGCCATGCTTTTATTGAGTTAACTTGAACAATTTCCATTTCTATTTATAATTAAGGTTGTGCAAAGATAAAACAATTAATTCTGTATCTTTGTCTCCAAATAGAAAGGATTATGAAGAAACAGTTTCTTTTTTGCTTTTAGCGGTTATTCTTTTGTCTTCTTGCGCCACAGCTACTTTGTCCGAGTTTCCGGGGGTAGGGCGTGTGAAGCAATATGATTTTTATAGTTATGATATTCCACCCGCTTTTGACGGTTTTCGGATAGGGTTTGCTTCGGATTTTCATTATGAGAGTCGCTTTAAGAGGAGTGAATTGAACAGCGCGGTGCGGGCATTAAAGTCCATGCATGCCGATGTCTTGCTGTTGGGTGGAGATTATCGTGGCAAGAAAGGTGGAAATCTGGATACTTTGTTCACCGCCTTGAGCAGAGTTTATACGCCTTACGGAACATTCGCTGTGATGGGAAATCATGATTATGGCTATTGTTATTCCGAAGTGGTGGAGGCCATGCAAAAGAATCATGTGCGGTTGATGGAACATAAAAGCTATAAGCTGATGAAAGATGGTCAGTATATTATAGTGAGCGGTGTACGCAATCCGTTTGATTTAAAAAAGAATGGTGACTCTCCATCCCAGCATTTTCTGGCGGATGATTTTATTATATTGCTCACGCATACTCCCGATTATGCAGAAGATACCGATGTATCGAATGCCAATTTGGTGTTAGCGGGGCATACTCATGGTGGGCAGGTGAGCTTGTTTAAAAAATATTCTCCGGTAAAGCACTCTATTTATGGAACCGTTTTCTGACTGGTTGGAAAGAGAATAGCAAAGGTACTCCGATTATTATAACCAATGGATTGGGTACTTCGCGCGTTGACGTCCGTTTATTTACTCCCAGCGAAGTTGTTCTGGTAGTCTTGCATCGTGTTGAAAAGCAGAAAGAATAGACTGTTTGTCCGTTAATAATGTACAGGGTGTCCATAATCGGACACCCTTTTTTATGTTTACTTGTTGATACTTAGTGGATTAATTCCATGGCATGTACTTTGCACTTTATAAAGTGAAGCGACTCAAGAAAAAAAACGGATCATGTTGCAACGTTTTTTTGAGAGTCATTTGCGTCTTATAAATAAAGACACAAATAAACACGAATTATAAACATTAAAAATAAGACATTATGAAAACTACAATGCTCACTAAAGCCATGATGGCAGTTCTTTTTGCAATGACAAGTGTATTAACATTGAATGCGGCCAAGCCTGTGAAGATTACAAATGAAGAGGTGGAAAATGGTCGGGTGTCGGCTAAGGTCGTTTATGAACAGGAAGGTACTTTCCTGACTCCGGAGTATCGTTTTGAGTTCAGATACAACGATAAGGGACAAATCATAGAGAAGAAAAGTATGAAATGGAATGGCACGGATTGGATAAATTATTATTGTATGGAAGTTACGTACACAGACACAGAAGCGCATATTGATTATTCTTTGTGGAATAAAAATAAAAAGCGTTTGTCCCTACGCAGAAATATGTATATACGTTAGATGAAGCTGGGAAGTTTTTGGCGTGGCACTCATATAAAAAGGATACGACAGGCTGGGAGTTGGACGGATTGATAAATAGTAAGGTACTGCTGGCAAAGCGTTAATGGAGTGCGTCCTTTGAATTTTAGATTAAATAATTGATGTGTTTTTCCCCGGGGAATTTGGATTGTATCCTCCCGGGGATTTTTATTTTTTTCAGTCGTTCATATACTGCCGGATGCAGGAAATATCGTATATCTCGTCCTTCCGCCAGTGCCTGTCTGATAAAAGTAGAACTGACTTCCAATAACGGAGTATCGGCTAATTGCACGGAAGGAGGAAGGGTTGTTGGATCAATAGTGAAATTCGGACGGGGATAGATCATTACATGATGATTCTTTAAAATCTCCTCTGCTTTGTACCAACGGGGGAATAAAAGCCAGTTGTCCGCCCCGATGATAAGGGTGAATTCCCGGTTGGGATAGGCTTTGTGTAAAGCATCCAATGTGTGTATAGTATAGGAAGGACGAGACAGGTGGAATTCGAAGTCGGAAGCCCGGAATTTGGGATAATCCGCAATGGCCAGTTTTACCAGTTTCCAATCGCAGATTATCATCCCATAAATCCGTTTGTTGCTTTAATGGATTGTGAGGAGAGACGAGAAACCATATTTCATCCAGTCCGTTATATTCACATAAATAATTGGCAAGTGCCAGATGGCCCATGTGGATAGGATTGAATGAGCCGCCGAAAATACCGGTCTTTATCTTACTCTTTTCCATTTATTGTAATTCCATACTTGTCCTACAGTGACAATACCCATTGCAATGGCAATAATGTATTGTTCCATTGCCATTGCAATGATACCCACAGCCAAAGCTATAAAACCAATGAGGATACAAAGTATCGACATTCTTTGGGCCAGTTTTTCGGATCTTTGATCATCGTCTTATTGTTCAATAAAGTTTCTAATAACTTTCAGTGCTTCCGCCTTTGCCTTCTCCAAATCGTCATTTACTATCACGGTATCGAATTTATCGGCGAACCCCAATTCGAATTCTGCTTTTGCGATTCGGCTTTCAATCACTTCGGGGGCATCAGTACCACGGCCTTGCAGGCGTTTACGGAGTTCTTCTACACTGGGTGGTTGAATGAAAACAGACAATGCGCGGCTGCCATAATATTTTTGATATTACATCCGCCTACCACATCTACGTCAAAAATCACATTTTGTCCGGCTTCCAATTGTTTTTCCACTTGTGCTTTCAAGGTTCCGTAGAAACGGTTTTCGTATACTTCTTCGTATTCCAGAAATTCATTATTGGCAATGCGTTGTCTGAATTCCTCAGGAGATAGGAAGAAATATTCCACACCATGCCGTTCTTTTCCGCGAGGAGGGCGGCTGGTGGCAGAAATAGAGAAAGACAGGTTCAGGTTTTGTGTCAACAGATAGTTGATAATGGTTGATTTGCCCGAACCTGAGGGGGCTGAAAAAATGATAAGTTTTCCTGTTGCCATATCTTGATTCTTTGCTTATGAGAATGGTGTCCGGTATGTGAACCGGTTACATTACATTTAACACCTGTTCTTTGATTTGTTCCAGTTCGTCCTTCATCTGCACTACGATGTTTTGCATTTCGGCATGATTGGATTTGCTGCCGGTCGTATTGATTTCGCGTCCCATTTCCTGTGCTATGAAACCAAGTTTTTTTCCTTGTCCATGACCGCCTGCCATGGTTTCACGGAAATATCTCAAGTGATTGCTCAGTCGTTGTTTCTCTTCGTTAATATCTAATTTTTCAATGTAATAAATCAATTCTTGCTCCAGGCGGTTTTTATCATAATCCACACTGATGGTCTTTTCCAAAGCATCTGTAATGCGTTCACGTATCTTGGCTACACGCTCTGTTTCGTAGGGTTCGATGGACTTTAACAAACGCTCGATGTTGTCAATCTTTTCGTTGAATTTCTTTTCCAAGGCGCTTCCTTCCTGTTTGCGGAAATCTACCAAATGGTTGATGGCCTCTTCCACTACCCGGCGGACTACCTCCCATTCGTCTTCCGAAAGTTCTTGTACATCGGCTTTGGTCAGTACGTCAGGCATTCGTAGAAGGGTTGCAAACCAATCTTCGGGCATTGGTATATGGGTCATTTCGGAAATAGATTTTATCTGATTGTAGTAGTTTTCTACAAGGGCGGCGTTAATGGGAGTGGCTGTATCCGAAACGTCTTTCTCTATCCACAGGCTGAAATCAACTTTACCGCGTTCCAATGATTTGGAAATCATATTGCGGATTTCCATTTCTTTTTCACGGTATAAAGGAGCGATCCGTGTAGACAAGTCCATTGCTTTACTATTTAAAGACTTGATCTCTACGTTAATTTTTTTCTCCGAATATAGCGGTTGCTTTACCGTATCCGGTCATTGACTGTATCATAACTAATATGTTTTTTTGCAAAAGTAATCTTTTTATGGAAATGAAGTATAAATAAAAGTGTATATTTGCAGATTATATTATATAAGTAGAGCATTATGTCGTGTATTTTGCATATTGAAACTTCAACAGAGGCCTGCTCTGTTGCCGTCAGTGAGGATGGATTGGCGGTGTTCTCCAAAGAGGATTTGAAAGGACCTTCACACGCCGTGCAGCTGGGCGTATTTGTAGATGAGGCTTTATCTTTTGTCGACAGTCATGGTATGCCGTTGGATGCAGTGGCTGTGAGTTGCGGGCCCGGCTCGTACACAGGGCTGCGTATTGGTGTTTCTATGGCGAAGGGTATTTGCTATGGACGTAATTTGCCACTTATCGGTCTGCCGACATTGGAGGTGTTGTGTGTGCCGGTGTTGTTACATCATGATTTGCCTGAGGATGCCTTGCTCTGTCCTATGATAGACGCACGTCGCATGGAAGTCTATGCAGTCTGTTTATGACCTGGCGCATTGGGACGAGTGAAACGGGAAATTGCCGCCGATATTGTTGATGAGCATTCCTTATTTGGAGTTCCTGAATGAACATCCGGTCTATTTTTTTGGTAACGGTGCAGCCAAATGCCGTGGGCAGATTACTCATCCCAATGCTCATTTTATTGATGACATCCGTCCGTTAGGTAAATGGATGTTCCCATTGGCAGAAAAGGAAATGGTAAGGCAGAACTTTAAGGATGTGGCTTATTTTGAGCCTTTCTATTTGAAAGAGTTTGTAGCTTCCAAACCCAAAAAGCTTTTGTAACAGCCGATGAACAAATCAGTGCATAAATCATAAATTTTAAATATATATGGAGTATAATACTCAACAACGAACTTTACCCCTTCCTGAATATGGCAGAAGTGTGCAGAACATGGTAGACCACGCCTTGACCATCGAGGACAGAGCTGAGCGCCAACGTTGTGCGAACACGATTATCAACATTATGGGCGGTATGTTTCCGCATTTGCGGGATGTGCCCGATTTCAAACATAAATTATGGGATCATTTGGCTATTATGGCCGATTTCAAGCTGGATATCGATTATCCGTATGAAATTGTGAAGAAAGAAAGCCTGGAGGTGAAACCCGATATGTTGCCTTATCCGCATAATGGAATCCGTTACCGTCATTATGGACGTATTTTGGAGAACATGATTAAAAAGGCAGTGGACTATCCGGAAGGTGAGGAGAAGAAGCAGCTGATCAGCCTGATTGCAAACCACATGAAGAAATGTTTCCTGAACTGGAACAAAGACGGGGTGGAGGATCAGAAAATCTTGGATGATCTTCGCGATTACTCTAAGGGAATGATTAATCTGACCCCTGAAGACTTGCATTTGAATGAACAGCAACGTGTTTATGTTCCACGCAGGCCGCAACAGAACAACAATCAGCGCAGACCGCAACAAAACAACAATCAAAGAAAGAAATATTAATTCCTAAAAAATGATACCATGGCTTCGTTTGTAATTGAAGGAGGACATAAATTGCACGGCGAAATACACCCGCAAGGTGCTAAAAATGAAGTGTTACAGATTCTTTGTGCCACTCTGCTGACCTCGGAAGAAGTGACCGTAACTAATATTCCGGACATTCTGGATGTGAACAATCTGATTCAGTTGTTACGTGATATGGGTGTCAAGGTATCAAAAACAGGGATTGATTCGTATACATTTAAGGCTGACACTGTGGATTTGAACTACTTGGAGAGTGATGAATTCTTAAAGAAATGTTCCAGTCTGCGTGGATCAGTCATGTTGGTTGGTCCGTTGGTTGCCCGTTTTGGAAAGGCTTTGATTTCAAACCGGGCGGTGACAAGATTGGCCGCCGGCGTTTGGACACTCACTTTATCGGTATTCAGAGACTGGGAGCCTGTTTTAATTATGATGAGGAACGAAGTGTTTTCAGTATTTGCGCAGAGCATTTGGAAGGTACTTATATGTTGCTGGATGAAGCTTCGGTTACCGGTACGGCTAATATTGTGATGGCTTCTGTCCTGGCGAAGGGCAAAACGACCATTTACAACGCAGCTTGTGAACCTTATCTGCAACAACTTTGTCGTATGTTGAACCGCATGGGGGCGAAGATTTCCGGTATTGCATCTAATTTGCTGACTATTGAAGGAGTGGAAAGTCTGCATGGCTGTACGCATCGGGTGTTGCCTGATATGATTGAAGTAGGCAGTTTTATCGGAATGGCAGCTATGACAGGAAGTGAGCTTACCATTAAGAATGTATCGCATGAAAATTTGGGCATTATTCCAGAAAGTTTCCGTCGTTTAGGTATCAGAGTGGAACAGCGGGGAGATGATCTGTTTATCCCCGAGCAGGAACATTATCAGATAGAATCGTTTATTGATGGCTCTATTATGACCATAGCAGATGCTCCCTGGCCGGGGCTGACTCCCGACTTGCTCAGTGTGGTACTGGTGGTGGCTACACAGGCGAAAGGCAGTGTACTGATTCATCAGAAGATGTTTGAAAGCCGCCTGTTCTTTGTGGACAAGCTCATAGATATGGGAGCACAGATTATATTATGTGACCCTCATCGTGCCGTTGTGATAGGGCATGACCGTAATTTCCAGCTTCGCGCCGGAAATATGATTTCACCCGATATCCGTGCCGGTATCGCTTTGCTGATAGCGGCAATGAGTGCCGACGGTATAAGCCGCATACACAATATAGAGCAGATAGACCGGGGATATCAGAATATAGACCAGCGTTTGAATGCGCTTGGCGCACGTATTACTAGAATTTAGAGAAATCAATCATGATTAAGAAAGATGAAGTTTTCAAGATTGGTATATTCAACAAACCGCATGGAGTAAAAGGAGAAATCTCATTCACTTTTACGGATGATATTTTTGACCGTGTGGAATGTGAGTATCTGGTCTGTTTGTTAGACGGTATATTCGTGCCTTTCTTTATTGAAGAGTATCGTTTTTCGTTCAGATACCACTGCTTTAGTAAAACTGGAAGGGGTGGATACCTCGGAAAAAGGCCCGTATGTTTACGAATGTAGAGGTCTATTTCCCGAAGAAATATGTCGGTGAGGAGGAAGATTCGGATGATATACCTACCTGGAACTATTTTATTGGCTTTAAGGTGGAAGATGTGAATCATGGTGAGTTGGGCGAGATTGTGGCGGTGGATGACAGTACGATGAATGTCCTTTTTGCCATTGAGAAAGGTGGCGAGGAACTTTTGCTGCCTGCCCACGAGGAATTTATCATCAAATTGGATAAGAAAAAGCGTTTGCTGACGGTCGAAGTACCTGATGGCTTGATATAAATATAGAAGGTGCGCACGATGAAGAAAAAGGAAGGAAAGCATTTTGGCATAATTTCAAGTTTAAGTATAAACTGACCATTACCAATGAAAATACGTTGGAGGAGATTGTGGGACTGCACGTTTCCAAACTCAATGGTGTGTCTGTATTGCTGTCTGCCGTAACGGTAATTTTCCTGATTTCGGCAACTATCATTGTTTTTACTCCTTTACGTAACTATTTGCCGGGATATATGAACAGTGAGGTACGTGCGCAGGTGGTGACCAATGCCTTGCGGGCCGATTCGTTACAACAAGTGGTGACGAGGCAGAATATGTATATCATGAACATTCAGGATATATTTAGCGGGAAAGTAAAAGCTGATACAGTCCAATCTATCGACTCTCTGACCATTCTTCGTTCTGATTCTTTGATGGAACGTACCAGGCAGGAAGAAGAGTTTCGCAAGCAATATGAAGAATCGGAACGATATAATCTGACGGCTGTTGATGATAATAATGTCGCTTCCGGATTGATATTCTATCGTCCTACACGGGGCATGATGTCATCTAATTTTGACTTGGAGAACAGGCATTACGGTGTGGACATTGCCGCTAATCCAAATGAAAGTGTGTTGGCAACATTGGATGGGACAGTGATTTTGTCTACTTATACGGCAGAAACCGGTTATGTTATTCAGATACAGCATGGACAGGATTTTGTGTCGGTGTATAAACATTGTGGTTCGTTATTAAAGAAAGAAGGAGATCCGGTGAAAGGTGGTGAAGCTATTGCATTGGTAGGAAATACCGGTGAAAAAACTACCGGACCGCATCTGCATTTCGAATTATGGCATAAGGGACGTGCGATTGATCCCTCAAAATACATTGTATTTTAACAACATTATGAAAAAACAAATAGCGATATTAGGTTCTACCGGCTCTATCGGTACACAAGCTTTACAGGTAATAGAGGAACATCCAGATTTATATGAGGTCTATGCGTTGACAGCCAATAACAGGGTCGATTTATTGGTAGAACAAGCCCGTAAGTTCATGCCCGAGGCGGTAGTGATAGCCAATGAGGAAAAATACCTTCAATTGAAAGAGGCGCTGAGTGATCTGCCTGTCAAAGTATATGCAGGAGCGGATGCGCTCTCTCAAATTGTGGAATCACAACCTATTGACATTGTACTGGCTTCTATGGTAGGTTATGCCGGATTGCGTCCTACTATAAATGCGATAAAGGCAGGTAAAGCTATTGCTTTGGCTAATAAAGAAACACTGGTTGTAGCCGGGGAGTTGATTAATGCACTGGCAAATCAGTACCATACACCTGTACTTCCCGTGGATTCGGAGCATTCGGCTATCTTCCAGTGTCATGGAAATAAATAACCGGTTGGAGAAAGTGATCTTGACAGCTTCAGGAGGGCCGTTCCGTACTTATACCATGGAGCAGTTGCAAACAGTGACCAAAGCACAAGCTTTGAAGCATCCCAATTGGGAGATGGGAGCGAAGATAACCATTGATTCGGCTTCCATGATGAACAAAGGGTTTGAAGTGATTGAGGCTAAATGGTTATTCGGAATGCGTCCGGAGCAAATTGAAGTGGTAGTTCATCCACAATCTGTCATTCATTCTATGGTGCAGTTTGAGGATGGGGCCGTGAAAGCACAGTTGGGCATGCCCGATATGCGTTTGCCTATTCAATATGCTTTTTCGTATCCGGAGCGCGTGAAATCTTCTTTCGAGCGGTTGGATTTTGCCCGTATAACAGACCTGACTTTTGAACAGCCTGATACCAAACGTTTTCGTAATTTGGCATTGGCATACGAGGCTTTGTATCGGGCCGGAAATATGCCCTGTATAGTGAATGCAGCTAATGAAGTGGTGGTGGATGCTTTCCTGAAAGACAAAATATCTTTTCTGGGTATGAGTGATGTCATAGAACAGACTATGGGTAAAGTTGCTTATATCAAGGAACCGACTTATGAAGACTATGTGGATACTGATGCTGAGGCGCGTCGGGTAGCGTTGTCCCTTTTGTCATCTTAAATGGTAGTTGGCAGAGAATTATGTTAATTATAAATTATAAAATAGTAAATAGTTAGATGGAAACATTTTTGATTCGTGCTCTTCAATTGATAATGAGCCTTTCATTATTGGTCATTATTCATGAGGGAGGACATTTTCTTTTTTCACGTCTTTTTAAAGTAAGAGTAGAGAAGTTCTACATATTTTTTGATCCGTGGTTTTCTTTGTTCAAATTCAAACCGAAGAACAGTGATACGGAATATGGTATTGGCTGGGTGCCTTTGGGGGGATATGTGAAAATTTCGGGTATGATAGACGAGTCTATGGATACCGAGCAGATGAAACAGCCTGCTAAGCCATGGGAATTTCGTTCAAAACCGGCCTGGCAGCGTCTGCTTATCATGGTGGGTGGTGTCTTGATGAATTTCTTGCTGGCTATCTTCATCTATTCCATGATTTTATTCCATTGGGGAGATTCTTTTGTATCGCTGCAAGACATGACTCATGGTATGAAATTTAATGAGCGTGCCCGGGAATAGGTTTCCGTGACGGTGATATTCTTCTTCGTGCAGATGAAAACCATTGGAGCGTTTCGGGGTGGATATGCTTCGTGATATTGCTGAGGCACGTACAGTGACTGTATTGCGCGACGGAAAGGAAGCCGAAGTATATATGCCTGAGATCAGCTTGTTGGATATAGCAAAGGATGATCCGATGTTTGTTACGGCGTTAGTTCCTAATGTCGTTGACTCGGTGATACCGGGCGGTGGCTTGGATAAGGCCGGTATACAGAAGGGTGATAGTCTGGTCGCGGTCAACGGTGAAATGTTGAACTCATGGAATGCATTGGTGGAAAAACTGGATAATATGCAGGCTGATGCGGAAGCTACAGGAGATAAAGATGCTTCTCTACAAATGGTATATTCGCGTAACGGACTGCGTGACACCGTGACGGTGCGTACAGACTCTTTGTTTAGAGTGGGTGCAACATTCTCTTCATTGGCTGATTATAAAGAAACAACCCGTGAATTTGGTTTCTTTGAATCTTTTCCTGCAGGGGTGCAATTGGGGGTAAATACGTTGAAGGGATATGTGAACGATATGAAATATGTGTTCACTAAAGAAGGAGCCAAGAGCGTAGGTGGTTTTGGAACGATAGGAAGTATTTTTCCGAAAGTATGGGATTGGCATCGCTTTTGGGAAATGACTGCTTTTCTGTCAATCATCTTGGCGTTTATGAATATTCTGCCTATTCCGGCATTGGATGGCGGACATGTATTATTCCTGCTTTATGAAATCATTGCCCGTCGTAAGCCGAGTGACAAATTTATGGAATATGCGCAGATGGTAGGCATGTTCCTATTGTTTGCCTTGCTCATTTGGGCGAACTTTAATGATATCATGCGATTCTTGTTCTAGGTCTGCATGACAGAAAAGGACACGGCATTTTATAACAATGCCGATAGGCACGGATTTCCGCAAAGATTGAATCAATCGTCTTTGCGGAAATCTGCGTTTTTATATTGTTCTCTCCGTGGTGAAAAAGACATAAAAAAGAGCGAAAGTTTTATCAACCGCTCACATCCTGAAGAACCCCCTCCATTATGGGGTTCTTTTCATCTTTCTCGTCTCAGTTGTGTTATCCTCTCTCTTGTACCTAAAAAACAACTCTTTTAATACCTATAAACTAATCTCCTGAAAACTTCTTTTTCTAATTACCTTAAATCTTACTACTAATACCTTTCTAAATCAATCTTTCTTTACCTAAATCTAATACCTTAAATTAAAATCTTTACCTTAATACTTAATACCTAATTTTGTTCTTTTCTTTATTAACTTAATATTTGGTTTCACAACCACATTGCAAAGGTACGGCTTTTCTTGAAATTAGCAAGTAAAATATAATGCTGAAAAACATAAAAAGGGTGAATTCATGATATATATCAAGAAACACCCCTTTTTTATTTCTTTTAGCGTTATCGCACACGGATGATGCGTTGATTACTGCTGCCCCGAAATTCCAAGTAAGGAGAGTACAAATCCGGCTCAAATCGTCCGTCTACTATAACATCCACATAATCCAGTATCGGGTTTAACATTTCATCGTTTTGTATCTGTTCAAATGTATATCCAGTATAACACCAGATGTTTTGTCCGGTAGCTTCTTTGATCTGTTTGACCAGAGCCAGGAATTCTTGGGGATGATAAAGTGGATCTCCACCGGAAAAGGTGATTCCGTCCAATAATGGATTGGCATTTATTTCGCAGATCATTTTTTCTATTTTTTCCGGTTGTGAGCGGAGTGCCTGCCGATGGATTCCAGGATTCGGGATTCTGGCAACCGCGACAATGGTGACGGCATCCGGCCAGATAGATGGAATAGCGGATGCCTTCACCGTCGACTATTGTTTCAGGATAGGTAAATAACAAGTTCATGCTGATTATCCATGCTTTACCCGGTCACGTTCTTCAGCACGCTTGGCTGAATTCCAAGTGCTGAGGTCGCCTGTCAAATACCCGGTAATGCGACGCATTCGCATTATATTCTCGCTCTGGCAAACAGGGCACTTGTCGTAAATGACTCCTTTGTAACCGCAAGCCTGACAAGTATCAACAGGATGGTTGATGGAACCGTATCCAATGCCTTCGTCATGCATTACTTTTACAATCTTGGCTATGGCTTTTACATTTTTCTGAGCTTCTCCGTCCAGTTCCACGTAAGTGATATGCCCTCCGCGGGTAATGGCGTGGAAAGGAGCTTCCCGTTTTATCTTCTCGGTGATGGTGATGGGTTCTTTTACATCTACGTGGAAAGAGTTTACATAATAGTCATTGTCCGTCACGCCGGGAATGATGCCGTATTTGCGGCGGTCCATACGGGTGAAGCGTCCGGAAAGTCCTTCGGCAGGAGTGGCAAGTACGGAGAAATTCAACTGATATTTCTGTTTGTATTCGTCTGCCACTTTATTCATTTCCGTAACGGCTTCGAATAATGTATCCCATGCTTTCTGGCTATGTGCGTGACCTTCTCCATAAAGAGCCATCATGCATTGTGTCCGCCGATAAAGCCTATCCCTAATGTGCCTTGACGCAATACATCCCCCACCTGGTCGTTGGGCGAAAGTTTTCCTCCGCCTTTCCACACATCATTCCCCATCATGAAAGGGAACTGGCGTGCCAAGGCTGTACGTTGATACTGGTAGCGTGCATACAATTGTTCGGCAATCAGTTCGGACAAAGCATGTACACTTTCCATGAATATTTCTTTTGCTTTTCTTTCTATGGCCTCTTTCTTGCCTGACTCTTCCAGACTTTCTGCCTTGATGCGTGCTTCGATGGCCAGCCGGGGCATATTCATGGTGGTGAATGACAGGTTGCCACGTCCTAATGAACTTTTTTCACCTGCTATATTTTCGTATACGCGGGTACGGCATCCCATAGTTGCCAGTTCATAGCGGTAACGTTTAGGGTCCTTGATATCCCATTTCTCATTTTTGTTATAAGGAGTATCCAAAAACATAAAATTAGGGAACAAGGCTTTTGCGGTGGTACGGCAGGCTTTCAGAAACAAGTCGAAATTGGGAGCTTGGAATTCCATTTTGCCTTCCAGTGCCGCTTCGAAGTTTTCCATGGCTTTCTTATAGTCCTCTTCGGAATAAGATACTCCGTCTTTAACCTTGAATATCTGTATGGGGAAGACCGGTACTTCGCCACGGGTACCCAGGCCTTCGATGGTAGCTTTCAGCAGTTCCTCTATGACCATGCGGCCTTCGGGAGAAGTGTCTGTTCCATAATTGATGGAACTGAACACGACTTGGTTTCCCCCTCGCGAATGCATGGTGTTCAGGTTGTGGATGAATCCTTCCATGGCCTGATGTGTATCTTTGCGCGTCATGGCGTATGCTTTCTCTTCAATTTTCTTGAGAGCCTCTGTTCCGGGTTCTTTTCCCTCTACTTCTATATAAAACTCGGTTAAAGTTTTCAGATGTTTGCGAAATGTCTTCCGTACCCCTTCCGCCATAAAGAAGTCGAAGGCGGGAATAGCTTGTCCGCCGTGTTGCTCGTTCTGGTTTGTCTGGAATATGATGGTGGCCAGAGTGGCATAACTTTGAATGGACTGTGGAGTACGGATACTTCCGTTTTTAGTGCGGAAGCCGCGTTCGAACAAGTCATCCAGGTCATATTGGATACAAGTGGTAGTCTTGGTGGGATAGTAATCCAAATCATGTATATGTATGTCGCCCAACTGATGTGCTTCGGCATATTTTTTAGGCAACAGGTATTTATAGGTATAGTCTTTAGTAACTTCCGAGGCAAAAGTCATCATCTGTCCGGCGGGAGTATGGCTGGACATGTTGGCATTACTCAGGTTGACATCATTTTTGTCGATGGCTACAATGCCGTCCATGATGTGCTTCATTTGCGTTTTACGGTCGCGTTCCGTATTCCGCCATTCGCGATAAATAATATATTTCTTGGCCACTTCGGGACGTACTTTCATCAGTTCCTTTTCTACCAGATCCTGAATCTCTTCCACACTGATGGTTGGAGATACGAAATTGCTGATAACCCGCATGGTAATTTCAGCAATCAGTTTGTCTTCATTGTCAATTCCGGAGGCATGGAATGCCTTGCCGATTGCATTTTTAATTTTACTGATGGAAAAGTCTTCCCGCTTTCCATCACGCTTAATAATACAAATCTCAGCGTAATTCATTGTTTGAAAAATTAATTGTTAATTTAAAAAACTTGGCTGTCCTTCCAGGCAGGTTTTCTGACTTATCTCTCCCTTAAAACGCCTTCCCGCAAATGGTTTTGTAGTGGCATATTGTTTCAGTCTACGAGAATTACAGCAGCGGGTACTGTTGCTGATTTTCACGGCATTCCCTCTTGGAAGTGGTTAACTTCACCTTGTCGGACAGCTGCAAAGGTATAACATTTTGGGAAACTTTCTATTTAAAAATGGATAAAAGTTTTCCAAAACGGATAACTTATTGAAGATGGGAAGGTTATAAAATGTACCACAATGCCATCATGTGGCAGACCGTTCCTCCTAATACGAACAGATGGAAAACAGAGTGCATATAGGGCAATTTGGGGAAGGAATAAAAGACAGCTCCGGTGATGTAAGACACTCCTTCACCGATTAACCAATAAATAAAAGCGGGAGGCACATGTTGGCAGAGCGGCTTGAAACCTACAAAAATGCTGCATCCCATGGCTATATAGCAAATTGTTTCCAGGTTGCTATGTTCTTTCAGGTTACAAAAACATAGAATGATCCCGGCGAGGCGCATAGCCATACGAAACTAAGAATTCCCCATCCCCAATAATCTGCTTCCCGCAAGGCTATCAGCATGATGGGGGAATAGCTGCCTGCGATATGCAGATAAATCGAAGCATGATCGAATTTGCGCAACACTTCGCGGTGAGGAGATGGTTTGCTGGCATGATACCAGGTGGAGCTGATATAGGAAGACAGCATACCGAATAGGTAGAGCCACATGCCGCCTGTTGCCCACGGATTGCCACTTTTCATGGCAGTAAGCAACAGATAACCGCCGCCGGCGATACCTATCAGGATACCAACGCCATGTGACAAGGTATTGGCCCACTCTTCTCCTTTGGTATAGTGTATGGTCAATTTCTTATAAGTTTTTTGGAGTTAATCCCATGCTTTTTGCTTTCTTCAACATGTGTTCTAAAGCAGCATCATGCTCATTAGGGATGATTCCATCCAGTATGGCATCCTTGATAGAACTTTTCAGACTGCCTATTTCACGGCAGGGCTGCAGGTCGAATATCCGCATAATTTCTTCTCCGTCTACCGGAGGTTGGAAATTGCGTATCCGGTCTTTTTCTTCCAGGTCTTTCAGCTTCTGGCGTACCAGTTTGAAGTTATCCAGGAATTTTTGTTTCGTGCTTCATTTTTGAAGTGATGTCCGCTTCGCACAGCATCATCAAGTCGTCAATATCATCTCCGGCTTCAAAAAGCAGACGTCGCACGGCGGAGTCGGTTACTACATCATCTGCGATAACAATGGGGCGCATGTGCAGGCTGACCAACTTTTGGACATATTTCATCTTCTCATTCATGGGCAGTTTCATCTTGCGGAAGAGATCCGGAACCATTTTCTCACCGATAAAGTTATGATTATGGAAAGTCCATCCTATACGTGGCTCCCAGCGTTTGGTACGTGGCTTGCCTATATCATGCAACAGCGTAGCCCAACGCAGCCATAGGTTGTCGGTATGTTTGGAAATATTGTCCACAACTTCCAGGGTATGATAGAAGTTGTCTTTATGGGCACGCCCGTTCCGGGTTTCCACTCCTTGCAGCGCCACCAGTTCGGGAAAAATCAAAGGCAGCAGTCCGCAGCGGTCCAGTTCTATAAAGCCTTTGGACGGTATGGGGGCGAGCAGGATCTTGTTCAACTCGTCGGCGATGCGCTCTTTGGAGATAATATGAATGCGTTCCTTGTTGCGTGACAGTGCTTCGAAAGTGGTGTCGTCAATATAGAAGTTCAGTTGTGTGGCAAACCGGACACAACGCATCATGCGGAGCGGATCGTCACTGAAAGTGATGTCCGGGTCCAGCGGTGTACGGATAGTTCTCTCTTTCAAATCGTCCAGCCCGTTAAAAGGATCTACCAGTTCACCGAAACGTGCTTTGTTCAGGCACACTGCCATGGCATTGATCGTGAAATCGCGCCGGTTTTGGTCATCCTCCAGGGTGCCGTCCTCTACTACAGGCTTGCGGCTGTCATGGCTGTACGACTCTTTACGGGCACCGACAAATTCCACTTCCGTGTCATGGTATTTAACTTGTGCCGTGCCGAAATTCTTAAAAACAGAAACGTGTGCTCCGCGTCCCAGCTTCCTGCCGAAGGCCTGTGCCATTTCAATTCCGCTCCCTACTACGACTACATCTATATCCTTTGAGGGACGCTTCAGGAATATATCTCGTACATAACCTCCTACAACGTAACATTCCAATCCCAGTTCGTCTGCCGTTTCGGAGATTAACTTGAATATCTTATTATTAAAGTGTTCTTTTAGTTCCATATTCATCTTAAAGAGGGGCAAATTTACGATTTTTTGCGCAGGATAAGGAGAAATCACGCAATTAAATTGTATTTTTGCCTGCATATAAAACGATCAAGTACATGAAAAAGATAGGATTAGTAGCATTATTTGCCTTGTTGCTGGCCGGTTGTGATGATGGCGGCGAGAAGAAAGCGCAAGAAAATTTGCGTAAGGCCGAAGCGGCTTTGGAAAAAGAGAACTTTAATGAGGCCAAATTGCAGATAGACAGTATCCGCATCCTTTATCCGAAAGCGTTTGAAGCCAGAAAACAGGGAGTCAAGCTGATGCAGCAGGTGGATTTGAAAGAACAGCGGAAAAGTCTGATTTACCTGGATAGCATGATGGTGGTGAAACAAGCTCAGCTGGATTCCGTCAAGGGTAATTTTGTTCTTGAGAAAGATACTGCATATCAGGAGGTGGGTAACTATTTTTATCCCACCCAGACGGTAGAAAAGAATATAGGCCGTTCATTCTTGCGCGGACAGGTGAACGAGCAGGGGGAAATGTCCCTTACCTCTATTTATTGTGCTGGCGGCACGTTGCATCACACGGCGGTGAAAGTGAGTGTGGGGGATACCTTTGCCGAAACTCCCGCCTCGAAAGACAGCTATGAAACCACTGACTTGGGCCGTGCAATCGAGAAGGCCGATTACAAGATGGGGGAAGACGGCGGCGTTATCGCTTTTATTGTAGCGAACAAAGATAAGAATATCCAACTTCAGTTTATCGGAGATCGTACTTATAAAACGGCTATGCAACCCAATGACCGTAAGGCGATTGCAGAATTGACGGAGTTGGCGCGCATCCTGTCCGGCATGGAGCAAATCCGTAAAGATAAGAAAGAAGCGAACTTGAAAATAGAGTTTGTAACCCGCAAAATGCAGGAACAGGAGGAAGAGAAGTGATGTGGATGGGAACACAAACAATGCGGATCCTGAAGAGAATCTCCCCAAAGTCCGCATTGTCCGTGTTCCTTGTTTCATGTACAGCCCTTACAATCGCTTCAGGGCCAGCTTGATCACTTTCTCTACCGGGGCGGCAGGCTCCTCTTTCAGTATGGCAGCCACTACCTTTTGTGATGCGGCTTGTGCGAATCCCAGCATGGTGAGTGCGGCGACAGCCTCGTCATGAATTTCCGTATTGCCCGGATTGGCAAACATTTCACTGTTCACCGTCTCCACGCCCGAAGTGGCGATCTTGTCCTTTAAGTCCACTATGATGCGTTGGGCAGTTTTCAGGCCGATGCCTTTTACCGTTTTCAATAATTTGTCATTACCGGAACTGATTACTCCGCACAGCTCGGAAGGGGATAAGGCCGACAGAATCATACGTGCCGTGTTGCCGCCGATGCCCGATACGGAAATCAGTAACAAAAACAACTCCCGTTCCTGTTTGGTCGAGAATCCGTAGAGTACGTAGGCGTCTTCCCGGATCGCTTCATAAATATATAATTTCGTATTGCTCTGATTCTGAATGGCCGAATACGTATTCAATGAGATATTGATGCCATACCCCATCCCGTTACAATCTAAAACCACCGTTGCCGGAGTAATCTCCGCAATGTCTCCTTTAATATATTCTATCATGGTTGTTTCATTTGAAAATTTACAGTTCTTTGCAAAAATAGGACATCTATCTTTTAAATTATAAGTTCGGCAAGAATATTTTTAAATTATTAGGTCGTAGTGAACAAAAAAACGAGGCAAAATGTTTATTTTTGCAGCGAATTAACAGATAATAGTAAACTAAACCCAATAAAAGATGAAAAAATAAGAGCGGCCGTGGTTGGATACGGTAACATTGGTCAGTATGTAGTGGAGGCTTTGGAAGCTGCTCCCGATTTTGAGATTGCAGGTATCGTCCGTCGTAGCGGTGCGGAAAACAAGCCTGCCGAGTTGGAAGCATACGCTGTGGTGAAAGATATAAAGGAATTGAAAGATGTGGATGTGGCTGTGCTGGCTACTCCGACC
>ENA-OPZN01000157-OPZN01000157.1-human-gut-metagenome-genome-assembly--contig:-NODE-157-length-26520-cov-3.880953_pt1 | contig 26520 bp, 31 predicted proteins | sample MGYA00242483_ERZ504503 | MGnify/ENA primary metagenome ERZ504503 (study PRJEB26092, sample SAMD00036285) | human gut metagenome | host: Homo sapiens | study: EMG produced TPA metagenomics assembly of... | reverse complement strand
TTGATTCATACCGGAGATTGCAGCGAGAAATCTTATCTGTTTGTTTTCGGCTGTGGGAACGGTATAACTCAACATCGGAAATCCATTTGAACTCTCTTTGTCTTGAACGAAAAAGTTGCTACTTGCTGTTTCATTTATATAAGGAGCATAAGCAAAGAAACTGATTTTATCTGTTGTTGAATTGTCCGGCCAGAACTTGACCGGACTATAAGACCATGTGCCGTCTGTTTGTTTACCAACAAGCTGGTTATACATGAAATTCGGTGTTGCGGCATCTTTATTGAAAATTTCCGTGTGTGAAGTAGGCAAACACACCGATAGTTTCAAGATCACTTGTTGTGGTATACTCTTTAACAGATCTCATTACCGGAACGTTTCCTGAAAAGCTGATAGGGATATTTTCTTGGGGAAATTTGTTCGTACCCTCTTCCTGGGTACAAGCTCCCAATAACAAAGTTGCAGCAAGGAAAATGCCATACAATTGTTTCACCCTTATGCTTTCTGTTTTTCGATTCATGTTTCTTTTTCTATTTTATTGTACGTCCGTGCTTTTTTAACCGTAGTGACAGGGAAGAAACATTCAACCCTGTCCGGTCTGTTTTCTTTCCATAGCCAGTATGTATCATGTTTTGGCTGCAAAGGAAATTATTTCTCTACATTAATATCAGAGTCGCTATCATCAGTCCAACCTTCCATATTATCCTCCACCGTAATCTTAATGGCATTCATCTTGATAGTCAATACGTAGGTATGTTTCGTTCCTTTCTTGAACGTATTTTTCGGTAGTGAAACTTCTTTGTTTGTTATGGTACTTGTCAGATTACTTGTGTCGGTCACTTTGGTTACGATGTCATAATTGATTTTTCAGTTTTAAGTCACCTGCGTTGGTGGTACCGTTTTTGTTATTTACCGGAATAAAGTAAAGAGCTTCTGTATCTGAGAATAACGCGGTTGCATTCTGGTCATCACTTACATTGATAGAACTTTTATTATATCCCCATTGGTCGGTGGTTGTTTTATTTAAAAAATCACTCAGGTCTTGTTCTGTTGAAAAATAAGATGCGTCAGGAGATATGGCTTCCCAAGTGTCGTTATCGAATTTATAAACAGCCTTGTTGTAAAGTGTTGTACTTCCTGGATCTAACTTTAATCCCGTTACAAAAATTTTGGTATCAGTACCTAAGTTCACATCTGGCTTCACCTTGATATTGGCTATTTGGGTAAGTACGTGACTAAACTTGAACTGAACCGTCCCCTTATTACTTTCATTAGTTTGGTCTTGTATGGCAGTATGGCAGTCTGTTACCAAATCTATCATATCTTTCCAGTTATTAGAAGTCTTTACCTCAAAGGTGATTGTCGGAGCGCCTTTGGCATTCTGTCCTGATAAGTTATTTTTGGTCTGTTCCAACTTCCGGTTTGGATTCATAAGGCGCATAAGCAAAGAATGTTATTTTCTTATCATCTATTGGCCAAAAACGTAAATTAGTATATCCCCAACTATCAGAAGTCCATGTAGCATGTTCATTGTACATGAAATTAGGTGTTGTGTTTCCTTTTTTCACTATTCCATCCCGCACTGCTTGTCTGATAGGCAAAATACCGAAACCGGCATTTGCTTTTCAATGTGGACGTTGTAGTTTCCGTTCCTCTGGTCTGTACTTCCGTATATACGTCCAACCCGATTGTCCGGTTCGTATCCGGATTCATTTCTGTCATTTCATTCTGTGAGCAACCAGCTATAGTCAGTGTTGCCATCACCATCAATAAACTTTTCACTTCCATTTCTACTTTTTTAAATTAATATTATAACTACCCATATCTGTCATATATCTATATCGCTGTTCACTTCATCGTTCCATTTATCTACATCAGCGTCAAATCCTGAGCTACCTTCTGTTTTTACATTCGGCACGGTCTTTTCACATGCCATGTCAATAAAAACGCTCATAGTTCCGTCTTCTTCATCCAACCGTCTTATTGCCAAATCGTTAAAACTTTCTTCAAATATGGTCTTCCCGTCTACTAACTTTGCTTTCAGATGTAGGTTGTGTGGAATCTCTACATCGAAGCCGAACACACTAATAGTAGTGCTCAGCGTTCCTTCTGTTACCGAGCCGGAATCATAAATGGGATTGCTTAAGCGTAGCACTTGTGTTACTGTCTTTTCCGAATTTTGTTTCGAAACGAGAAATATGGATTCTGCAATGCCGTCTAATGTGCAGGTAGCTTTTCGTATGTTGTTCATTCCTTTGATACGGATTTTAACCGTTATTTTTTGAGTCAGTTTTTTGGGGGTGAAGCGTAAGTGACAACTATTTTCGTTCCTGGTGGAATTTCGGTTACTTTGTTGGGTAATGGCTGATGAATAGTTTTCCGGCATATCAGAAGTCACTTCAAAGCCTTCGATATAATCAGCGGCAAGTTCGTCAGGACTTTCCATAATAATTCTTTCAGAGGATGATTCGTTCCTTATTTCCATCTTCTTTACATAGGCTTCTAGCGTCTGGTAGTTTTCTTCTCCTCTGAAACAGAGGTTACCAAAATCATCGAATGAACGGTTGAAAAGGACGACGTTGTAACATCCTTCTTTCAAGCATAGGGTCTTGTATGTACGGTCACCCATCAGTGCTACAAAAGGAGTGCTGCCATCGGTAGGGTAGAATATGGCGGTAGCACCATAATCCTGCTCTTTTTCATTCAGTCCTGACTGACTCCAATCGGCACTGATTGTTATTGTTGCTTCGGGCGAATAAGTCAGTTCGCGTCGGTTACAGGCAACTAACAAGAAAACAAAAAGGTAAAGGATATATAATGTCGGGGATATTCTCATTTTGCACCTCCTTTCTTTGCCTTGTGTTTGAGTAGCCATACCAGTGTATGGTAATTCCTAGAAACGGATGTATAACGATAAGTGGCTATATTTATGGTTTGAAGTACGTTCAATAGGGATATTTGCAATAATGGGCGACTAAATTCATATGAGAAAAGGATTCTTGTTTCTTTGTTTGGTAAAAGGCGGATGAGTTGTACTTTTTCCAGCTTATTAAGTAAATCTTTCCATTCTTCGTTTTGAAGGAGGAATTTGACCGGTTGCAGAACTTTGCTAGAAGAAAGGTCATGCAGTACGGCGATGGCTATTTGTGCACGTGTATATACGGATAACATGATAAACTTACTTTGTTAAGTCATTACTTTCCAATAAAGAACCATACTCGTATTGATTGAAAATAAAATTCAAACAAGTATATATAAATAGGCTTTATATCAGTTATTTAAATAATTATTTGTGTTTTCAGTTGTTTTCTGTACTTTCATTACTTTGTTGTTTTTAGGTACATTTTTATTTCTTGTTTGTTTCTTGGTTTCGGCTTTTATTTGTATATTTGCGATAGGAAAACAACAAATGAAAGGACACAGTTATGCCACGAGTAAAGAAGCCTAAAAAAGTTAAGGAACCTATCCGCCTTCGGACAAAAGATTTGGCTGACGGCTGCAAGAGTTTGTATCTGGATATATACCGGAACGGTAAAAGGTCATACGAGTACTTGAAGATGTACCTTGTTCCGGAAACGGACAGCAATGCCCGGCATCAGAACGAGATAACAATGGCTGCTGCCAATGCCATCAAGTCAAAACGCATCATCGAGCTGACCAGCGGTGAAGCAGGGATTGTGAACCACGTGGAGAAGGTTTATCTGCTGGACTGGATGAACACCTACAGGGAGAACCAGAAAAAGCGAGGCAAAAAAGGTATAGACCACATAAAGTCTGTTATCCGCATCCTGCAGGAGTACGCCGGGAGACCGATATACCTTGGATCGGGTTGACTTGTCTTTCTGCCAGGGATACATTGACTTCATGCTGACAACCTACCGCTACAGAGGGAAACTGATAGCGGCTTCTACCCGTAACACCTATTACCAGATTCTAAACGGTGCCCTGAATGCAGCTGTGCGTGCCAAACGCATGCTGCGGAATCCGTTCAACGAAATGGACAAGTCGGAAAAGCCCAAGATGCCGGAAAGCGTACGTTCATATATGACCATCGAAGAGGTACGGGCATTGATTGCCACTCCGATACAGAACGAGGAAGTCAAGAGAGCCTATCTGTTCTCCTGCTTCTGCGGACTCCGAATCAGTGATATTGTCGGACTGAAATGGCAGGATATTTTTCTTGACAACGGACAATACCGTCTGTCGGTGGCCATGCAGAAGACGAAGGAGCCTATATACCTCCCTCTCTCCAACGAAGCTTTGAAGTGGATACCTGAACAAGGTAACAAGACAGGTAACGATTTTGTGTTCCATTTGCCGGTCCATATCAATGTATATCTCAAGCCGTGGGCTGTCAAAGCCGGGATTACCAAGCATTTTACCTTTCACACCGCCGCCATACATTCGCCACAATGATGCTTACTTTGGGAGCGGATCTGTACACCGTTTCCAAGCTGCTCGGTCATACATCCGTAAAAATGACGCAGGTTTACGCCAAGATTGTCAACAAGAAAAAAGATGATGCGGTGAACCTGACGAACGGTCTGTTTGACTGAGATTGTCGCATAACTCATATCTGTGTTTAATTTTTGCAGACGCTTATTGGGGTGTTGTTTTCGGGAAACAGACAGATAGCCGGGGCAACACCCTTCTTGACTATATTATAAATTCTTTAAAATTATCCAAAATGAAAAGACCTGACAAAGGCCCTCTCTCTTTTGGAGGGAATGAACATCTGCACCATTTCGTGACAGAACAGGATGCAGCGCAGGAACTTTATGCCCTGCTCGCTGAAGGAAGAACCTTGTATCTCCGTGATGTTGTCACGGGCGGCAAGCAGTATCACCGTTATGCGGAGGATTTCGTGAACAACCACCGGTACATCGACTGCGACCGTGCAGCGTGCCGGAACTGCCATGAGATGAACATCCACATCCTCAAAGGGATGCTGCATGACTGCGCCCATCTTGTCCAACCGCTCTTTGCAGCCACGGACTTCTCGTTTGAGAAGTGCATGGAGGTGAAGCAGACGTATGACACATTCTCACCTCCGGTGCCTCCGGTCACGCCCAGTGACCCGGAGATGCCTTGGGAGCGTCCGCTTTCGCTGGAATGCAACCTGACCCGGAAACAGATGATAAGTATAACGGCCTGTGCCAATGCTTATCATCTGTTTTGCGTTTCTGACGTACGTGTCGAGGATATGGAAGCCCTGTTTGCCTGCCGGAAAGGGTTCAGCATCCGTGTGAACAAACTCCGGCTTGTGGCAATCCTGTTCAATTCGCTCCTCGAACATTCGCTTATCAGATACGAATGGCAGAGCACCTTGGAAACGGGACGGTTGCTGGTCCGAAAGAGCGGAAAGGGATTCGTCAGCCAGTCGAACCTTTCGTCTTCCCTGACTGCCCTACGGAAGAAGATGACATCGGCAGCCTATGGCATACAGCTGGCCGTGGATGAACTGGCAAAATGACAAAAAGTGCCAAGAAGTGAAGTATGTGAAAGGTAAAAGGTTGATAGTTGCATTGACACTTCCCAACTATCAATCTGTAGATTGAAGCAATATGACTTTCCTGTCCTACCTTTGTCCTCCGTTAGCGCGCTACATAACGGAGGACATACTTCCATTGTCTAATTTTAAAAATCATTCGTATGCAAAACAACAGATTGACATTCATGGAACAGCTGAGTGAACGTCTCACCAACATCGAAACCATCCTGAAGAAACTGGATCCGGTGGAAAGCCTGCTGGAACGTATCGCGTTGCTGGAAAAGAACATCTATACCACCAAGGGGGTATTCACCTTCCAGGAGGCCTGCACGTATATCGGCATATCCGAGAGCATGCTCTACAAATTGACCTCCAGCAAGGAGATTCCACACTTCAAGCCACGCGGCAAGATGCTCTACTTCGCCAAGGAGGAGCTGGACAAATGGCTCAAGCAGAACTATGAACCGACAGCGGAGGAAGCGGCACGCATGGCAAACGAAGCGGCTGCCGCCCAACCGTTCTTTAACCAGAGACGTTATGGAAAACGAAAGAAGAACTGATTCCAGCCTGGATATGAGATCGGAGGAGTGTCTCTTATCAAACATTCTCTCCGCCTCGCAGATCCGTGCGACGGATACCTACGAAACGCCGCCGCAAATCATCTGGATTGACAACTCTACCATCGCCACACTCGGCAACTTCAGCGCATCGACCGGCAAAGCCAAATCGAAGAAGACATTCAATGTCTCAGCCATTGTCGCCGCATCGCTGGCCGGGAAACAGGTGCTGAACTACCGGGCGCACCTGCCCGAAGGAAAGCAGAGAATCCTGTATGTGGACACGGAGCAGAGCCGCTTCCACTGTCACAACGTACTGGCACGTATCCTGCGGCTGGCCGGACTGCCACCGACAACCGACAGCGAGAATCTTGACTTCATCTGCCTGCGTGAATATTCGCCGGCGATACGCATTGGAGTCATCGACTACGCCTTGCGACAGAGGAAAGGCTATGGTCTGGTTATTATCGACGGCATACGTGACCTGATGCTTGATATCAACAGCACCAGCGAATCGGTGGAAGTCATCAACAAGATGATGGAATGGTCGTCGAAATATGACCTGCACATCCATTGCGTGCTGCATCTGAACAAAGGGGACAACAATGTCCGGGGGCATATAGGTACGGAGATGAGCAACAAGGCGGAGACCGTGCTGGTCATCAGCAAGAACAGCGAACGGCCGAACATCAGCGAGGTACATGCGCTGCACATCCGGGAGAAAGAGTTCAAACCCTTTGCCTTTACGGTCAACGAGAGCGGCCTGCCGGTTCTCGCAGAAGGACACCTGTCCGACAGCCTCCCATGCGCAAAATCCAAACAGCGGACGGGATTTATGGATCTGACCGTAGAGCAGCACCGGGAAGCCCTCTCCTCCGCATTCGGGGACAAGCCCATCCGCGGATTCGAGAACATGCTGCAGGCTATGATGGTCGCCTACGAGACCATCGGGTTCAAACGCGGACGGAACGTGATGGTGAAGCTGCTGCAATACCTGACGGACACCCTGAAACTGGTCGTCAAGCGGGACAAGCTTTTCTACTACGACATGACCCCTGCGGAAACCATGCTTTTCGAGGAAGAATGATGCCGGGCGCGGGCCCATATAATTCAGTTTAATTTAGTATCTATCTATATAGGGTCATAAACCAAACTAAACTGGTTTTGTGCAAACAAGTGAAAAGAAACAGCCATGAATATAGAAGAAGCAAAAAGTGTGCGTATCGTGGATTTCCTGGCCCGGCTCGGGCACCATGCGCAGTATGTAAAATCGGAGCAGTACTGGTATCTCTCGCCGCTGCGGAAAGAGACCGCTCCGTCTTTCAAGGTTAATGACCGGGAAAATGAATGGTACGACTTTGGTGAAGCGATCGGCGGTGACCTGGTGGAATTGGGAAGGTACCTTTGCGGAATGGGAAGCGTGAGCGAGGCACTTGCCTACATCGAACGGACTGCCGGTGATGCCTCCTTGCCGAGGATACGGCTGCCTGCCGCTCCGCCCCGTCTGGTGGAAGCCGACATGAAGAACCTGATGGTCATTCCTCTACGACACCATGCTCTGCTCTCGTATCTCCAGTCGAGGATGATTGATGCGGACATCGGACGAATGTTCTGCAAGGAGATCCATTACGAACTGCGCCAGCGGCATTATTTCGCACTGGCCTTCGGAAACGTCTCCGGCGGCTACGAGGTGCGCAACGCCTACTACAAGGGGTGCATCAACAGCAAGGACATATCCCTGATACCGCACCTGCACGGTGAAGTGCAGAGCTGCATCTGCCTGTTTGAGGGATTCATGGACTTTCTGTCCTATCTGACACTCCGGCAGATGAAGGACAGCACCGTCTGTATCAACGTACCCTGCGACTACCTGGTGATGAACTCGGTCGGCAACCTCAGAAAGACGCTGGCGCATCTGCAAGGTTACGGACAAATCCACTGTTACCTTGACAATGACCTTGCCGGGCAAAAGACCGTGGAGACCATCGCCGGACTGTATGGCGGCCGTGTCTGCAACGAGTCTGTCCGCTATACCGGCTACAAGGACCTGAACGACTACCTGCGCGGAAAAAGACTGTAGTTCATCGGGATTACATCTGTCAATGGATAAAGGAAACGGCATGGCTTTCAGAAATAGAGTACTCCGAATAACCCATTGATGTGCGCATAATAAAGAGGACAACTTGTAAGAGTTGTCCTCTATTTATTTTCCGACCTCTCTTGTTTTGTCCTTCAAATATTGATTAGAATATGATTTTTGAATATGATTTTAAGATTTTGGAGAAATCTTATATAAAACATATTGATTTATAGACAATCTTTTCACAATTACAATTATCCGTCTTTTATTTTGCGAATCATATTCATATAACAATCATATTATATTAACGATATGAAATCATATTTTATTTTTATCATTGTCCTGACAGTAGTCTATGCCATCTATTATGCGGTCATCATCGTACAGGACCTGTACGGAAAAAAGGGAACAGACAAACCGAAAGAAGAGGTGTTTGACCTCGGCGACCCGGAAGAGGAACAGAGTGTCACGGTAACAGAAAGCGACACGGGCTTCCATGTGGGTGACGAGCAGTATGAAACGGAGGTCGTATCCGCCGTCATGCCTGCACCACAGGAGACAGAGCGTGCCGGCGGCACCGGGGAAGCTGCCATGGAAGAGAAACTGGAACGCCTGAAGGCCCGGATGGAGGAACAGATGGAAGAAACCACGCCCTACCTGTCAGACGCATTCACGGACGAAGAACTCTACAGGGCCATGATTGCCAAAGGCAAGACAGACAACCGTCCGGAACTGGAATGGAAACCTTTAAAAGACCGATTGTAGCATGCCGAGAACAAGAAAAATACTGTGTCTGCTGTGCCTGATCCCCTCTGCGGCAATGGCCAAGAGCGGCAGCGTAAACTACAGCTGGGGTGCGGATGCGCTGGCGACGATGCACGACTTCGTGGTAACGATGATGCTCTATGTGCTGTATGTCTGCTACGCTATCGCCTCCGTGTTTGTGGTTGTTTCCGCACTTCAGATCTATATCAAGATGAATACGGGCGAAGACGGTGTGGTGAAATCCATCGTTTCACTGGTCGGAGCCTGTCTCTTCATCATCGGAGCCTCCATCGTATTCCCGGCCCTCTTCGGCTATCGCATATAGACCGACAAACCATAAGAAGCAGTCAAAACAGCAATAAAAAACAATAAGTATCACTCAAAAACAAAGACAAGTATGTTGAAGAAAATCAAAAAGATGAGCCGCAAGGCCAAAGAGAGTTTCAAGAGAGTATCGAACAAGGCAGTCCTGCTTGCCCCTGACCTGGCGGGCGGTATTCCGGCTATGGCCCAAAGCACGGCCGGAGACTACTCGGCCGGTACGACGGCCCTGTCCACCGTGGCGGAGGAAATTGTGAAATATGTGCCGGTCATGGTCAAGCTCTGCTATGCCATTGCAGGTGTGGTAGCCATCATCGGAGCCATATCAGTGTATATCGCCATGAACAACGAGGAACAGGACGTGAAGAAGAAGATCATGATGATTGTGGGTGCCTGCCTCTTCCTGATTGCGGCTGCCCAGGCGCTGCCCATGTTCTTCGGTATTGACATCTAAAACCAAAAAGGCGATGAAAGGCAGTGAGGAATATTATCCGGACTATCCGCTGTTCAAGGGGCTGCAGCAGCCTCTGGAACTGATGAGACTGCAAGGCCGCTATATCTATTGGGCGGCAGGTGTGGCGGGAGGAGCCATTGCCGGCTTCATCGCCGCCTACTGTCTGGCCGGTTTCGTAGCCGGGCTGGTCATACTGGCTGCCGTCCTGTCGGGAGGCATCGTACTGATCATCCTCAAGCAGCGGAAAGGCCTGCACAGCAAGAAAGTAAAGCAAGGCGTGTATGTGTATGCCAGTTCACGCCAAATCTGACAGCAGAAGAAAAACCATCACGGCAATGTGTGTGGCTGATTGATTGTTGAAAGCGGGCGGGTCCGCCTCCAGCCGAGGCAGACCTGCCCTGATTTAATTTAAAGACTATCGGAATGACCCTATATGTAATCTTATTTTTTATCGCCCTGTGCGCAGGCATGGCCGTATCGGTCTATGCGTTCGGCACGGGAGGCAAACGCAAGCGTATCTTCCAGGACATCTATTTTACGGTGGAGGAAACGGACGGCATAGGTGTGCTCTACACCAAGACGGGCGAATATTCAGCCGTATTGAAGATCGAGAACCCGGTACAGAAGTATTCGGCGGACATCAACGGCTTCTATGACTTCACGCACCTGTTTTCGTCCCTGGCTCTGACGCTGGGTGAAGGATATGCCATCCACAAACAGGACATCTTCGTGAGGAAACGCTTCGAGCAGGAAACGGAGAGCAACCGGGAGTTTCTCTCGGAATCCTACTTCCGCTACTTCAAGGGACGGCCCTACACGGACAGCCTCTGCTACCTGACTATCACGCAAGAAGCGAAGAAAAGCCGCCTGTTCTCCTTCGACAACAGGAAATGGCGCGACTTCCTCGTGAAAGTCCGCAAGGTACACGATCAGTTGCGTGACAGCGGTGTACAGGCCAGGTTCCTGAACAAGACCGAAGCGAGCGAATATGTGGACCGCTACTTTGCCATGAACTTCAAGGACCGGACGGTTTCCATGAGCAACTTCAAGGCCGACGAGGAAACGGTGTCGATGGGTGACAAACGCTGCAAGGTGTACAGTCTGGTGGATGTGGACTGTGCCACACTGCCTTCACTGATACGCCCCTACACCAACATTGAAGTGAACAATGCAGAGATGCCGGTGGATCTCGTATCGGTAGTGGACAATATCCCGAATGCCGAGACAGTGGTGTACAACCAGATTGTGTTCCTGCCCAACCAGAAGCGGGAACTGTCGCTGCTCGACAAGAAGAAGAACCGCCATGCGAGCATACCGAATCCCGGCAACAAGATGGCTGTGGATGACATCAAGCGTGTGCAGGAGGTGATTGCCAGGGAGAGTCGGCAGCTGGTGTACACGCATTTCAACCTGGTGGTGGGTGTGCCTGCCGGAACGGACCTGCAGAAGTGCACCAACCATCTGGAGAACGCTTTCGGGCGCATGGGCATCCACATCAGCAAGCGTGCATACAACCAGCTGGAGCTGTTCGTGAGTTCGTTTCCGGGCAACTGCTACAGCCTGAGCGAGGAATACGACCGGTTCCTGACACTCTCCGATGCGGCCATGTGCCTGATGTACAAGGAACGGGTGCTGCACAGCGAGGACACTCCGCTGAAAATCTATTATACCGACCGCCAGGGCGTGCCTGTGGCCATCGACATCACGGGAAAAGAGGGGAAACAGAAAATGACGGACAACTCGAACTTCTTCTGTCTCGGACCTTCCGGCAGCGGGAAGTCATTCCACATGAACAGTGTGGTCAGACAGCTGCATGAGCAGGGAACGGATGTGGTGATGGTGGACACGGGAAACTCCTATGAGGGACTTTGCGAATACCTCGGCGGGAAATACATCAGCTACACCGAGGAAAACCCATCACCATGAACCCTTTCCGCATCCGCCGGGAAGAGATGAACGTGGAGAAGACAGGGTTCCTGAAGAACCTGGTCCTGCTCATCTGGAAAGGGGCGCAGGGTACGGTCACGCAAACGGAAGACCGGCTGGTGGAACATGTCATCACTGATTACTACGATGCCTATTTCAACGGTTTCGAAGGCTTTACTCCCCGGCAACGGGAAGACCTTCGCCAAAGCCTTTTCATCGACGAGCGCAACAGCAAGGAACAGAGAAGGAAAGCGAACAGGAACGGGCCGTCCGTATAGAGGGCATCATCAACAAGATTGAGAGTCGCCGCAAGAAACTGAAGGTGAAGGAGCTGTCATTCAACTCATTCTATGAATATTCGGTGCAGCGGCTTCCCGACATCTGTGAGGAAAACCGCATCACGGACATCGAACTGGCGACCTACCGCTATATGATGAAAGACTTCTACCGGGGCGGCAACCACGAGAAGACACTGAACGAGAACATGGACAGCTCGCTGTTCGACGAGACCTTTGTCGTCTTTGAAATCGACAGTATAAAAGATGATCCGCTGCTTTTCCCACTGGTCACACTCATCATCATGGATGTGTTCCTGCAGAAAATGCGCATCAAGAAGAACCGCAAGGTTCTGGTCATCGAAGAGGCATGGAAAGCCATCGCTTCACCGCTGATGGCCGAATACATCAAGTTCATGTACAAGACGGCCAGAAAATTCTGGGCATCGGTCGGTGTCGTCACCCAGGAGATACAGGACATCATCGGGTCGGAAATCGTGAAGGAAGCCATCATCAACAACTCGGACGTGGTCATGCTGCTCGACCAGAGCAAATTCAAGGAACGCTTTGACACCATCAAGGCGATTCTCGGACTGACAGACGTGGACTGCAAGAAGATATTCACTATCAACCGCCTGGAGAACAAGGAGGGCCGCAGTTTCTTCCGCGAGGTGTTTATTCGCCGGGGGACGACCAGCGGTGTGTACGGTGTGGAGGAACCGCGGGAGTGCTATATGACCTACACCACCGAACGGTCGGAAAAGGAAGCCCTGAAACTCTACAAGAAAGAGCTGCAATGCAGTCACCAGGAGGCTATCGAGGCCTACTGCCGGGACTGGAACGCCAGCGGCATTGACAAGTCTCTGCCTTTCGCCCGGAAGGTCAACGAGGCGGGACGGGTATTGAACTTGACGAAAAAATCATAGCCATCATGAAAAAAGAAAGGATTCTCATCAACCTGTCTCTCGGTTTCGGCCTGGCTGAAATGGGATTCGAAAGCTGCCTGACAAGGGAGGATGTCAGCATTGACCATCCGGAACTCAACCGCCTCACCATCCGTGATTTCTGTATGCTGTCCAGGGAACGGCTGCTCTCGGACTACGGTCTGGCTCCGGAAAAGGTGTCGGCCATCGAACGGCTGCTGGCGCAGTATTCCCTCCGGCTGGGTATGCCGGAAGCTGAACTCGACGCATACCTGGACCGCTATTACAGAGACAACCCCAGAGAAAAGGAGTTCTACGACCTGTGCGACAGCATGAGCCGCAGGCCGGTCTTCGACGAAGAGCGATTCCGTGAGGAACTGAGAAGGGAACTGAACAGCAGCCCGCTGAGCGGCAACAGACTGAACGACCTGGGATGGCAACGCTACCAGACCATACGTGAGGCCTATCTGGGCCAGCCCTGGTACATGAGATGGTTCTGTTCCTCCAAGACACGGATGAGAAGAGCCATCGGGGATGCCTATGCCATTCATGAGATGTTCTGCCGGCTGGTGACGGAAAACTGCCTTGAAACCGAACGGTGGCATTTCGAGCAGAGGGAAATGAACAAGATAACAGAGAGATAAAAAGATGATGAAACGACTGTCATTTGTCCTGATCGTACTTGCGCTCACTTTCGTGCAGCGTATCCATGCCCAGTACTACAGCGTGAACTATGACGCGCGTACCGTAGCGGCCATGGCTGCCGCCTTCGGTACGGAGACCTTGGCCGAAAGCTACTACAGGGAGCAGGTCGATGACATCCTGAAGCACTACACGGCAGCGGAGGTGGCAGCAGCGGGAATCTTTGCATCCAAATTCTTGGAGCACAAGGCCCTGTCTGACCTCGGCATCTGGAGCAGCAGTACGGAGAATTACTACTACCGGCGCATCTATCACATGGTGGCGGAGAAGATCATGCCCAAAATCTGGGTAGTGGCCAAACTGATGCTGCGCTCGCCACAGACCGCCATCCACTGGGGCAGCTACCTGGTGAAAGTCTGTGACGATACCAAGAACCTGTGCATGCAGTTCGAGAGCATCGTGACCAACAGTTCGCTGAGCTTCAAGGACATCGCCTTTCTGGAAATCAACCGGGAGGTGGCCGCCCTGCTGAACCTCTCGGAGCTGGGAGGCATCCGGTGGGAACAGCTGATGGACAACCTGGCCCGCGTGCCGGAGAACTTCACCAAGGAGCACCTGGCAGGTGATCTTGACAAGCTGTATGAAATGGGTGTGGGACTGGCTACCTCCGGGGTGGAAAACCTCGGAGACGCCCTGCTGCAAACCAGCGCGTTCCACGACCTGATAGGCGGAAAAATCAGCGAGATAGGCAATCTGTACGATCACTACGGAGACCTGTTCGAACGGGCGGAAAACGGCGTGGGAGGTCTGCTGCTGGATATGGTGGGCGGTGCGGACAACGTGGCCAGACTGTTCAACTTCGGCAACTATGACCTCACGTCCTGGATGACGGATTACCTGGACGAAGGGATGGGAAACTACTACACGCAACAGTGGTACATCGCCCGGCGCGAACAGGGAAGCGTTGCGCTGTGCGACTACTATCCGCCGACGGACGACAACAGCATCCTGAACGGAAGTGCCTGGACCCGCTTCCAGACGGGTGACGCGAACTTCTACCCCAACGCCTCGCAACGGGAACAGGCCCTTGCCAACTCGGAACGCCATGCCGGATGGTCGAGAAGCCGGGTGCAGCAGCTCAACGGCAGCAACGACGGAAACACCTACAGCATCAGCTATCGGATGCAGTCCTACATCATCAAGAAAGGCAAGAAGCAGACGAAAAAGGCGTATGCCTACGAAATACACGTGACCCAAAGCTGGAACCGTGAAACCGTGGTGTATGAAGAAGTGTTCGATTCGTACTCGATGGATCTGAACACCTTCAAGGCACAGCTGAACGCACGTCTCTCGGAGTTCAACGACAACGAGGAGGGCTATGTGTACTACATCGCATCCGATGGCCGGAACTACTATCAGGCAACGGACGCAGGGAAGCTGCAGGGATGTGAGAGCGTCACCATCAGTGTGACCTGTTCGGACGGAGCCACCTTGGGACAAGGCTCGACACAGTACAAGTGCCGCAAGTGCGGAAGCTCACTGAACGCCCATTCAAAAGAATGTGTCATGCAGACCACCGTCACGGAGAACGATCTGGACTTCTCGGAACTCGACGCCCTGATACAGGAGGCGGACAGCCGGGTGGCCGCGCTGGAATCGCAGGTCGCCACCCTGGAACGAGAGAACGAAGACCTGCTGAAGAAAATCGCCGGGGCGAGCGTGGAGGATGCCGCCAGATACCGCCAGCAGTACAATGCCAACCGGAAACGGATAGAGGAACTGGAAAGCGAACTGGCAGCATGGCGGAAAAAGCAACAGGACTACAAGGCTGCTCGGGAGGAAGCGGCCGGTGACAACAGCGTGCCGACCGATGACTACTACCGCCTGCCGGCTATCATGCAGGACTGCAGGGCGGCCTACAGCCTCACGTGGAAAGACGGCGGGTCCTGGAACGGCTATACGTTCGTCCGCAAGGCGACCATGCCGAACATCAACGGTGAAATCACGTTCAGCGCGACCCTCTCGATCGCCCGCAAACCGAAGTACTTCCTCGGTATCAAGATACACAGGGCCATCATCCAGATAAGCTGGGAACTGACCTCGTCGTACACGGACACGCATGTCGCCGACGTGCTGACGCTCGATGCAAGTCTGTCGGACGAGGAAAAGACGCGGATGGTGAACGAGCGCATTTCGGAAATAGCCCGGGAGCATCCCGACTGTAAAATCACGACGGAATATGCCCGTAACGAGCCGATGGAAGAGGAACCTGCCGGTGACGTGTACCATCTGCTTTGGTCAAGCGACCGCCTGGAAATCGCCCGGGAGGTGGACAGCCGTATCACAAAGATATACGCTGACCTCGTATCGCTGGAAAAGATGATGCACTACAAGCGGAGCATCATCGACGTGCTGAAGGACGTGCTGCCGGAACTTGACACGGACGAGGGACGCAGACTCACGCTCGTGGAAGAATGCCATGACCGGTGGGTGGAGAACGCACGGGCATCCCGTAGCGGACGCAGCGGAAGAAAGGAGGTACAGCCATGAAACGCATACTGCTGGCCGCCCTGATGCTGCTCGCCCTGCTGTCCGGTAGGCTCCGGGCACAGGTGACCTTCGACATCGTATCGGTGGAAGCCTACATCCATGACCACAAAAAGCAGCGCAGCCTGCTGCTTGCCCGCAGCACGCTGGAGTACAGCAACAAGCTGCTGCATGAATACAGTCGTGAAGAAGTGGGCGGCTACAAGGAGCTGAATGTCGATCTCGACCGCTACACCCGTGCCTTTGACGTCATCGACGTGATGTACCAGTCCCTGCGCACGGTACTGAACGTGAAGGACACCTACCGGACGGTAAGTGACCGTATCGGTGACTACAAGACCATGCTGGAAACCTTTCACGAGAAAGTGCTGAAACGCGGGAAAGCAGAAGCGTCGGACCTGCTGATCATCACCGTCAACGAGAAGGCGATACGGAATATCGCCCGTGAAGGCGAACACCTCTACAAATCGGTGAGCGACCTCGTGCTGTATGCCACGGGAGCGGCAGCCTGCTCGACCAATGACCTGCTGATGGTGCTGGAGAACGTGAACCGGTCTCTGGACAGTATCGAACGGCATCTGAACCGGGCCTACATGGAGACATGGCGTTACATACAGGTCCGCATCGGCTATTGGAAAGCGAAGATTTACCGGGAACGTACCAAACGCGAAATTGTCGAAGGAGCTTTCGGACGGTGGCGCGGTGCAGGACGACTGGATTATTAACGAACGATAAAAGGGAAAAGAAATGAAACGAACATTGCTACTGATGACGACCGCCCTGCTTGCCGCAGCCACGGTCAGGGCGCAGTCCGTGACCTACAACCACGATGCACCGAAACGGAACCAGATTACGGTGATGGAAACGGGTACGGGCGCACTCACTCCTGAATTTTACTACACGCTGCTGCACCGTAAGTACAAGAAATCGGCAGCTGCCAAAAACAAGCTGTCGTTCCGCACACTGGCCGGGGTGAACCTCTACAACCAGACGGATGAAGCGGAGGAAATAGACTCGGCACTGGTGAGCCGGGCGAAAATCGAGGCCCTGAATGTGGCCGAGCGCCAGATAGACCTGGCATGGCTGGCCGAGGGTGACAAGGTCAAAGGACAGATGGACAGGCTCGAACGAAATATCGACCGTATCATTCCCTCCGGCGGCACACCGGAAGACCGGGCGCGGTGGACGGAATACTACCGCATCTACCAGTGTGCACTCACGGCAACCCGCGAGGCCTATATGCCCAATGCGCAGCGGAAGAAGGAATACCTGAGCATCTACGAGGATGTGGCAAGGCAGAACGAGATTCTCATCGGCTACCTTGCCCGGAGACGGAATGCAACCCGGACAGAAACCCTGCTGAATGCCACTGCCGGACGCACCCTGGACAAAGGAAGCATCGTTCGTGATGCAGTGAGCAAGTGGAACGAATCGCGCTTTGCCGCATCCGGATCGCAGTCCGGAGAAAACGGTGACACCGGTGAGGGAGACGAAACGGTAAACAGAAACTAAAAAAATGAACATACTTATGGCTGATGGAAATATACTCTCGGATTTCGGCATCAACATCCTGGAAGAAGAGATAGATGACGTGATTTTTCAGACCAACGAGTTCCTGACCGATGCGACCTTCACCGGCTCGCAGGGACCTTTCTGGTGGATACTGCAGATGTGCATGGCACTGGCCGCCCTGTTCGCCATCGTGATGGCAGCGGGCATGGCCTACAAGATGATGGTGAAGCACGAGCCGCTGGACGTGATGAAACTGTTCCGCCCGCTGGCCGTCTCCATCATCCTCTGCTGGTGGTATCCGCCGGCAGATACCGGCATGGCAGGCAGCGGAAGCAGCTGGTGCTTCCTGGACTTCCTGTCCTACATACCGAACTGTATCGGCTCGTACACGCATGACCTCTACGAAGCGGAAGCCACCCAGATAGCGGACAAGTTCGAGGAGGTACAACAGCTCATCCATGTGCGCGACACGATGTACAACAGCCTGCAGGCACAGGCGGATGTAGCCCACACAGGAACATCCGACCCCAATCTGATAGAGGCCACCATGGAGCAGACGGGCGTGGACGAGGTGACGAAAATGGAGAAAGACGCGGCCGAACTGTGGTTCACCTCGCTGACGGCAGGTGTCATCGTGGGCATCGACAAGATCATCATGCTCATCGCCCTGATTGTCTATCGCATCGGCTGGTGGGCGACCATCTACTGCCAGCAGATTCTGCTGGGCATGCTGACGATATTCGGTCCGATACAATGGGCGTTCTCGCTGTTGCCCAAATGGGAAGGTGCATGGGCGAAGTGGCTTATCCGATACCTGACCGTGCATTTCTACGGGGCGATGCTCTACTTCGTAGGATTTTACGTGTTACTGCTGTTCGACATCGTGCTCTGCATACAGGTGGAGAACTTGACGGCTATCACAGCCAGCGAGCAGACGATGGCTGCCTACCTGCAGAACAGCTTCTTCTCGGCAGGCTACCTGATGGCGGCAAGCATCGTAGCCCTGAAGTGCCTGAACCTGGTGCCGGACCTGGCAGCGTGGATGATTCCGGAAGGCGACACGGCCTTCTCGACCCGAAATTTCGGCGAGGGTGTGGCGCAGCAGGCCAAGATGACGGCAACGGGCGGCATCGGAACCGTGATGAGAGGATGACAAACCTTATAAAAAGATAGAAACGATGAAAGCAAGCAAGAAACTGAAGAAATGGTACAGGGACGAACAGTTCGTCCGCTACATGCACAAGCGTGTCAACGAAGAAATGCGGCGTGCCGCAAACCAGCGGCTCACTGCGGAATACCAGGTACTGAACGACGGCTTTGACCGGGACAAACAGTATATCGCCCCGCTGACGACCTACCTGACCTACCGCCTGCAACTGGCCAGGCTGCAGAAAAAAAAGTCCGGAAACGAAAACGCGGCATCTGGTGGGTGTTCATTCGGGTAATCGTACTGGGAATCTACACGGAGCACTTCCCACGGGAGTTCGAGAAGCTCCGGCAGGACCTGCTGGAGGATATCATGCCGATACTGCATGAGGAATACCTGAAATGGAGAAACAATCAGTAAACAATCAAACATAGAGAAATATGGTTATCAAGCATTTGGAGAACAAAATCCGGCTGGTGGGCATCATCTGCACGGCTTTCCTTGCGGGATGCGTCATCATCAGCGTGTCGAGCATCTGGACTGCCCGCACGATGGTGACGGACGCACAGAAAAAAGTGTATGTGCTGGACGGCAACGTGCCCATCCTCGTGAACCGGACGACCATGGAGGAAACCCTGGACGTGGAAGCCAAGAGCCATGTGGAGAGGTTCCACCACTATTTCTTCACGCTGGCACCGGATGACAAGTACATCCGCTACACGATGGAGAAAGCGATGTATCTGGTCGATGAGACGGGTCTGGCACAATACAACACCCTGAAAGAAAAAGGGTTCTACTCGAACATCCTGGGTACGAGTGCGGTATTCTCAATCTTCTGCGACAGCATCGCCTTTGACAAGAAGAGCATGGAGTTCACCTACTACGGACGGCAGCGTATCGAACGCAGGAGCAACATTCTGATGCGCGAACTGGTTACGGCAGGACAGCTCAAACGGGTGCCGAGGACGGACAACAATCCGCACGGACTGCTGATCGTCAACTGGCGTACGCTGCTGAACAAGGACATCGAACAGAAGACCAAGAGCAACTACTAAACCAACGAACATATGAATGTCAAAGGATTCAGGCGGATGCTGTTCGGAGAGAAGATGCCGGACAAGAACCATCCGCAATACAAGGAACGCTATGAGCGTGACGTGGATGCCGGGCGCAGGTTCGCCAGGGCGACACGCATCGACCGGGCTGCAGCCAGGGTGCAGGGTTTCGCCGACGCACACCGGACGCTGTTTCTGGTCATCGTCTTCACTTTCGTCATCGGGGCCTTTGCCTGGAACACCTACCGCCTGGTAGCGGTGTACCGCCACAGTCCGGCGGGACGCACGGCAACGGAGGTGCAGGATTCGGTGCTGAGGGAACGGCACAGGCTGCATCAGGAGGGTAAGAGACAGGAACATACAAACGGAATAACCGGACAACCGGATAATGCAAGAGATAATCATCCATCAATCAAAGACATGCAATGAAGAATCTATTAGAGAAAATCAACTGGAGACAGCCGAAGTACATGCTTCCTGCCATCCTTTACTTCCCCCTGCTCGGCGCGTCCTATTTTATCTTCGACCTGTTCCACACGGAAACCCTGGAGATAAAGGACAAGACGATGCAGACAACGAAATTTCTGAATCCCGAACTGCCGGGAGCACAGATCAAGGACGACGGCATAGGCAGCAAGTACGAGAATATGGCCAAATTGTGGGGCAAGATACAGGACTACTCCGCAGTGGACAACATCGACCGGGACGAATCCGGCAAGAAGAAGGAGGAATATGAATCGAAATACACGCAGGACGACCTCGACCTGCTCACGGAACAGGAACAGGAGAAAGCTGCGGCGGCTGAGATTGCCTCGGCCAAGGCACGGGAGCAGGAAGCCCTCGCCGAACTGGAAAAAGCCCTTGCCGAAGCAAGACTGAAAGGACAAAACGCAGTTCAGACACCGGCAGAGACCGAGACCGCCGACACTGTTCCGTCCCAAGCAACGGAAGTATCAGGAACCATCGACGGGAGAGAAGCGGGCGGTGAAGACACCGTCCGACGATGCACCGACCAACGAGGTGGTGCGCAAGGTGAAGACCGCTTCAGATTACTTCAACACGCTGGCGAAGGATGCCCGTGAGCCGAAGCTCATACAGGCCATCATTGACGAGAACATCAAGGCGGTGGACGGCTCGCGCGTAAGGCTGCGTCTGCTCGATGACGTGGAAATCGGGAAATATGTGGTGAAACGGGGAACCTACCTTTACGCCACAGTAAGCGGTTTTTCATCAGGTCGGGTGAAAGGCAGCATCAGCAGCATCCTGGTGGATGACGAACTGATGAAGGTAAGCCTGTCCATCTATGACACCGACGGCATGGAAGGACTGTATGTACCCAACAGCCAGTTCCGTGAAACGAGCAAGGATGTGGCGAGCAGTGCCATGTCGGGCAATATGAACATGGGAATGGGAAGCACGGGAAGCAGCCTCGCCCAATGGGGCATGCAAGCGGTGACCAATGCCTACCAGAAGACAAGCAACGCCATCAGCAAGGCCATCAAGAAGAACAAGGTCAAGCTGAAATACGGGACGTTCGTATATCTGGTGAACGGACAGGAGAAGAAAAACTAAGATGCAGGTACCATGGAAAAGGATTTGTCAAACCTTCATCTGGGAACGGATGGACTGTACTATGAGGACTATGTCGCTCCCGAAGAGCCGGGAAGATTCACCGGAAAACTTGTAAGCAGGCAATGGTGGCACCACGGCAGCCGCTTTGCCCTGATATGCAATTTCCTGACAGAGAACGGACAAAGGATTGCCCTGTTCGCCTTTCAGAAGGAGACCGGTTTCTACGGGCCGAGATACGGGGAAGTCAACTTCAAGACAGCGGAGATAGACACCTGGTGGGAATGCGAGGTCCGGATGACCCGAACAGGACGCTGCACATGGATCTGCGCCCAAAGGACTGACGGGCAGGAAGCCCCGGAAAGAGAAAAGGGAAAAGAAGAAACAAACGAATAACTATAATCAACGACATGGATATGAATTGGAAGAAAATCGTAATGGCATTTCTTCTGGCGGCAGGATTGCCGGCTGCACAGAAAGCACAGGCGCAGACGACCTATGAAGAAATGGAACAGCTGACGGTGAACGAACAGGTAACGACCGTCATCACGGCATCGGAACCGGTGCGTTTCGTGGACATCTCCACCGACAAGGTAGCAGGTGACCAGCCTATCGACAACGTCATCCGGCTGAAACCCAAGGAGGCGGGACATGAGGACGGCGAAGTGCTTGCCATCGTCACCATCGTGACGGAACGCTACCGCTCGCAGTATGCCCTGATCTACACGACCAGGATGAAGGAGGCAGTAACGGACAAGGAAATCCAGCTGCAGGAACGCAACGCCTTCAACAATCCGGCAGTGACAATGTCCACCGCCGACATGACAAGCTATGCACGGCGCATCTGGAACTCGCCTGCAAAAATCCGCAACGTGGCCACCAAAGCGCACCGCATGGTTATGCGCCTGAACAACATCTACTCGGTGGGCAACTATTTCTTCATCGACTTCTCCATCGAGAACAAGACGAACATCCATTTTGACATCGACGAGATACGGGTGAAGCTGACGGACAAGAAGCTTGCCAAGGCCACCAACGCACAGACCGTCGAGCTGACACCCACGCTGGTGCTGGAACCGGGCAAGACGTTCAGACACGGATACCGGAACGTACTGGTCGTGAAGAAGCTGACCTTCCCGAACAACAAACTGCTGACCATCGAAATGACGGAACGGCAAATCAGCGGCCGTAACATCAGCCTGAACATCGACTATGAGGATGTACTGGCGGCAGATTCGTTCCACGCAGATCTATTGGAGGAGGAATGACCATGAAAAAGACGATTATCCTGATACTGGCCTGTGTGTGTATCGCTGCCAGTGCGAGCGCACAGCGAGGCAGCGGACGCCTCTCGCTCGGTGTGGGGCTGCTCTACAAGAACGGCATGGATGCGACACTTGCCTACGAACACGAGATCAACTACCGTCATGCGTGGGAATTTTTCGCCAACGGCTACCTGCAATGGACCCAATGCGCCTCGTGCAAACATATCTGTCCGGATTCATTCTGGCGCAACTATCGCACCTACGGCTTCGGTGTGGCCTACAAGCCCTGTGTCACCCGGGGACGCAACCACTACGGCAGCCTGCGCATCGGTGCTTCGGCAGGGAGCGACACCCGGAAGTTCCTCGGCGGTCTGCATTTCGGCTACGAACACAACTATGCGCTGCGGGCCGGATGGACACTCTACTGGCAGGTAAAGAGCGATGTGATGATAAAAGGTGCGGACGTACTGCGGGCAGGTGTCGTGCTGGGTGTGAAACTGCCTGTGAAATAAGGGAACATAAAAAACGGAAACGATATGATACGAAAATTACAATGGGTGGCAGCGGCAACAATAGCTCTGTTGTGTGCTGCCTGTGATGCGCATTTCGATGTGCCTGATACGGCCATACAGCCGGGGCATGTCCTCTGTACAGACGGAACAGTGCTGTCCTATACAGCGTATGAGCAATCGGGCAAGAGAGCGATAGCGGTCCTGTTCGATGCCGGACAGCGGGAAGATGCGGAAGGGTGCGGCTATGCGGTTTACCTCTGGGACATTGAACCGCTGGCCTTTGCCGACAGTCTCGGCGTTGATCAGGACACTTCTGCCGATCCCATAGCTTTTGACGGGAATGCCAATACATCCAAGCTGTTTGAGGCAAAGGAAACGGCATCACCGATGGCCAAAGCCGTTTTTGATATGTGGGAGTATAAACAAAGTGCCTTCGTACCATCGGTAGCTGAAATGCGGGTACTATACGACAACCTGGAAAAGGTGAATCCCATTATTGAGCGTTGTGGCGGCCAGCCCTTGCCGGCGGACGAGGAAAATTGCTGGTATTGGACCTCCACGGAAGTGGCCGGACAGGAAACGGTCAAGGCCTGGCTCTACTCTCTGGGCAGCGGCACGATGCACGAAACCCCGAAAAATCAGGCGCACCGGGTGCGTCCGATTATTTCATTGAACAAGTAAACCTATCAACTTTTAAACAGTAAACTTATGAAGATGAACGGTATTGAAGATTTTATGACACCGCAATGTATGGATATAGCACAGCCAAACCATGGGTTCTTCGGGTATCTGCTGAGATGCAAATGTCTCACACAAGAAGATATTTCGGGAGATTTCATATTCATTGACGACGGAACCGACTGTTTTGTGAGATTCCCCTCCGTAAAGAGCCACAGGGAGAAAATCCGGACGGAATGGAATGCCCGCACCGGCCGTTACCATGATTTTTTCCAAGGGATGCTCTTCTACGTCAATGAAGACAGGATTGAAGACTTTGCCGATTTCATGACCGACAGTCCGGACGAGGAAATAAGACAGTTCCTGCAACACTTCATGACAGAGGTACGTGCCGCAGTCCAAACCGACATCCCGGGAATAGAACCGCTCTATGCGGTGTCACATATCGGTCAGCTTGCCAATGACGGTGGCATGCAGTGCCCTCACATCCATATCCTTTGGGGGTATCAAAAAAAAATAAACAGATTAAAGCCATGGAAGAAAGTAAGGAATTGCAAGGATTCTACCGGATATTCCGTACGGTGGTGTATGTATCCGTACTGCTGGAGTTCTTTGAATATGCCATTGACCCGGCAGTGCTCGACCATTGGGGCGGCATATTGACGGATATCCACGGACGCATCAAGCAGTGGGTCATCTACCGGACGGGAACCTGGTGTACAGCAAGATTGTGACAGTGGTGCTCATCTGCATCACCTGTGTCGGTACACGGAACAAGAAACACCTGGAGTTCAACGCACGCAGACAGGTAGTATATCCGTTGACAGGCGGACTGCTGGTGCTGGTACTCTCCGTTTGGTTGTTCGGACATAAACTGGAACCGAGGCTCTACACCCTGCCGCTGAATATTGTTCTCTATATGGCGGCCTCCATCGTAGGTGTAGTGTTGGTGCATGTAGCCCTGGACAACATCTCGAAATTCATCAAGGACGGACTGATGAAGGACCGCTTTAACTTCGAGAACGAAAGTTTCGAACAATGCGAAGAGAAGATAGAGAACGAATACAGTGTGAACATCCCCATGCGGTACTATTATAAAGGAAAGTTCAGGAAGGGATGGATCTCTATCAGCAACTGCTTCAGAGGTACCTGGGTAGTCGGTACACCTGGTTCCGGTAAGACGTTCAGTATCATTGAACCGTTCATCCGGCAGCACTCAGCCAAGGGCTTTACAATGGTTGTCTATGATTACAAATTTCCGACACTGGCGACCAAGCTGTACTACCACTACAAGAAGAACGAGAAACTGGGTAAAGTGCCTAAAGGATGCAAGTTTAATATGATAAATTTTGTTGACGTAGAGTATAGTCGCCGGGTAAACCCCATTCAGGCCAAGTACATCAACAACCTCGCCGCTGCCAGTGAAACAGCGGAAACGCTGCTGGAGTCCCTGCAGAAGGGAAAGAAAGAGGGTGGCGGTGGAAGCGACCAGTTCTTCCAGACCTCGGCCGTGAACTTTCTTGCCGCCTGCATCTACTTCTTCGTGAACTATGAGAAAGAACCGTATGCGGCCGACGGCACTCTGCTGTATGCGGAGAGACGGCAGGACCCGCAGACGAAATTCTGGAAACCGACGGGTATCGTGCGTGACAAGGAGGGTGGCAACATCGTAGAACCTGCCTACTGGTTGGGAAAATACTCGGACATGCCGCATATCCTGTCGTTCCTGAACGAAAGCTACCAGACTATTTTTGAAGTACTGGAAACAGACAATGAGGTAGCTCCGCTGCTCGGTCCGTTTCAGACGGCCTTCAAGAACAAGGCGATGGAGCAGCTGGAGGGTATGATCGGTACGCTGCGTGTCTATACCTCGCGACTGGCAACCAAGGAAAGCTATTGGATATTCCACCGTGACGGGGATGACTTCGACCTGAAAGTGAGCGACCCGAAGAATCCAAGCTACCTGCTGATAGCAAACGACCCCGAAATGGAGAGTATTATCGGTGCGTTGAATGCGTTGATATTGAACCGACTGGTTACACGAGTGAATACCGGGCAGGGCAAGAATATCCCCGTGAGCATCATCGTGGACGAGTTGCCGACCTTGTATTTCCACAAGATAGACCGCCTGATTGGTACTGCCCGAAGCAACAAGGTGAGCGTGACACTCGGCTTTCAGGAACTGCCGCAGCTGGAGGCCGACTATGGCAAGGTAGGTATGCAGAAAATCATCACAACGGTGGGCAATGTGGTGAGCGGCTCGGCCCGTGCGAAAGAGACACTGGAATGGCTGTCGAACGACATCTTTGGCAAGGTAGTGCAGATCAAAAAGGGCGTGACCATCGACCGGGACAAGACGAGCATCAATCTCAACGAAAACATGGACAGCCTGGTGCCTGCCTCGAAGATTTCGGACATGGCCACCGGCTGGATATGCGGTCAGACGGCACGCGACTTCGTGAAGACGAAAACCGGTGCCGGAGGTTCGATGAACATCCAGGAATCGGAAGAGTTCAAGACCACGAAGTTCTTCTGCAAGACGGATTTTGACATGAATGAGATAAAGAAAGAGGAAGCAGCATATGTACCGCTGCCCAAGTTCTACACGTTCAAGTCGAGGGAGGAACGCGAACGCATCCTGTACAAGAATTTCGTGCAGGTGGGGGCAAGACGTGAAGGAGATGATCAAGGACGACAGAAACAAGCGCAACGCTATCTAAAAGTTTTTGTATTATCAAAAGTTTTTATTCATAGAGAACTGATATTCTGATGTATAGAAAAGAACTTTAATGAAAAAACTTTTG
>ENA-OPZN01000156-OPZN01000156.1-human-gut-metagenome-genome-assembly--contig:-NODE-156-length-26526-cov-3.481912_pt1 | contig 26526 bp, 30 predicted proteins | sample MGYA00242483_ERZ504503 | MGnify/ENA primary metagenome ERZ504503 (study PRJEB26092, sample SAMD00036285) | human gut metagenome | host: Homo sapiens | study: EMG produced TPA metagenomics assembly of... | reverse complement strand
CATCGAGCAGCGCCTACCAAGGAGCTCCTCACCAACCCGATCCACGAGTATACGCGCGGCCTGCTCGGCTCAGTGCTTTCCATCGAGGAGGGCGCCAAGGACGGCACGCGCCTGCATCAGGTTCCCGGTTCGGTCCCGTCCCCACAGGACTTCCCCAAGGGCGATCGCTTCGCTCCGCGCTCGAGCCATCCGACGCTCGGCCTAGACGTCCATCCCGTCATGAAGCAGCTGCCCGGCAAGAACCACGTGTTCTCCGAGTTGCCTGACGCGTATCTCAAGGAGAACGGCCTCACGCCGTATCTTGAGAAGATTGCCACCACGACCGCACAGGAGGTGATGTAGATGAGCGCCGCCGCTGAGAAGGAGCCGATCATCTTCCTCGACGACATCTCCGTCACGTTCAAGACACGCACCGGCTCGCTTTTGCATCCCAATCTGGTGCACGCCGTCAATCACGTCACCATCAAGCTCATGCCCGGCGAGACGATCGGCATTGTGGGCGAGTCCGGTTGTGGCAAATCCACCACCGCGAACGTCATGTGCGGCCTGCAGTCGCCGACGTCCGGCAAGGTCTATTTCAAGGGCGAGGACGTGACCAAGCGCACTGCCGATCTGCGTCGCAAGATGGGTCGCGTGGTCTCCGTCGTCTTCCAGGACCCCGCCACCGCGCTCAACCCGCGCATGATCGTCCACGACCAGCTGCTCGACCCGTTGCTCGTCCATAAGGTCGGCAGCACCGCCGAGCAGGAGAAGCGCATCAAGGAGCTCGTCGAGCTCGTCGGCCTGCCCAAGAGCGCACTTCGTGCCATGCCCGGCCAGCTTTCCGGCGGTCAGCGCCAGCGCGTCGCCATCGCCCGTGCGATGTCGCTCAACCCGTCCGCTATCATCGCAGACGAGCCGACATCCGCCCTCGACGTGTCAGTCCGCGCACAGATTCTGAATCTGCTCACCGATCTTAAGAAGGACCTGGGCCTGTCGATGATGTTCATCTCGCATGATATTCAGACGGTTCGCTATATCTCCGATAAGATCGTCGTCATGAATCACGGCCAGATTATGGAGGAGGGGCCGGCAAAGCAGGTCTTTGAGAACCCGCAAGACCCCTACACAAAGATGCTGCTCGGTGCAGCGCCCTCGCTGCTCCACCCGAACCTCGGGAAATAAGCGGCTGTCAGTCGCGGCGCGTACGGGCCTCGTGCGCGCCGCCTATCTTCGCGGGCATGCGCGAAGTATGCCTTTTGCGAGCCAGGTATGATGGATGCCCGGCGTGTGCCGGGAATACAGATAAGGAGTACACAACAATGGCTAACAAACTTTATCGTGGCGTCATCCCGCCGGTTGTCGTCCCCGACACCGAGGACCGTCAGCTCGACGTCGCCTCGTTCGAGCGCAATATCAACCGCATGATCGAAGCGGGTGTCGACGGCCTGTTCTTCCTCGGATCCTCGGGCGAGGTCGTTTTTTCGACCGACGAGCGTCGCGACGAGATCATCCGTGAGGCCGTTCGCATCGTCGACCACCGTGTTCCCGTGTTCGTGGGCATTATCGATACCGAGACCGAGCGCGTGCTCGAGCACGGCCGTCGCGCCCAGGAGCTTGGTGCCGATGTCCTCGTCGCAACCTGCCCGTTCTATGCCCTTGGTGGCCTTGCCGAGGTGGAGGAGCACTTCCGCATCCTGCATGAGGAGCTCGATCTTCCCATCTTTGCCTACGACATCCCCGTGTGCGTCCACACCAAGCTTCCTTGGAGGCTCCTTGCCAAGCTTGGTGCCGAGGGCGTTCTCTCCGGCGTCAAAGATTCCTCCGGCGACGACATTTCCTTCCGCTATCTCTGCCAGGAGAACGAGAAGCTCGGTCACCCGCTGAGCTTGCTCACCGGTCACGAGATCGTGGTCGATGGCGCATATCTCTCCGGCGCCGATGGTTCCGTGCCCGGTTTGGGTAACGTTGACCCCGATGGCTACGTGCGCATGTGGAAGGCCGCCGAGGCGGGAGACTGGGCGACGGTCAAGTTCGAGCAGGATAAGCTCAACGAGCTCTCCCATATCTTCGATTGCACCGATGGCGTGCAGGGTTACGGCGCGGGTGTGGGTGCTTTCAAGACCGCCCTCATGCTCATGGGTATCTTCGAGTCCAACCAGATGCTTCGCCCGGTCAAGGCACTCGAGGGCAAGAACGTGGAGGCGATCCGCGAGGTCCTCGCTGCCAGCGGCCTGCTGTAAGATTCGGCAAAGTCCGACCGCGTGCACGTTGAAGGGCACGCGGTCGGTACGTGTATTGGGAGGTTGAGCATGTCTCTTGAACCCCGCTACGTGTGTTCCGTCGATATCGGTGGTACCAAGATCGCCAGTGCCATCCTTGAGTATCCCGCTTCGGGCGGCCGCCCCCAGGTGGTGTATAGCGCCGAGGTGCCCACGTGCGCCCAAGAGGGTGGCGAGGCCGTGTACGCGCGCATCGAAGGCGCAATCCGTGCGGCGCTCGAGGAAAAACCTGAGCTCAGGGTGCTCGGCGTAGGCTTGGGTTCGGCTGGCGTGGTCGATCCCAAGACGGGGGCAATCGCCTATGCTAACGCGATCATGCCCGGCTGGAGTGGGATTGAGCTTGGGCCGCGTTTGCGCGAGGCTCTGAATATGCCGGTCGAGGTCATAGGCGATGTGCAGGCACATGCGCTGGGCGAGGCCCATTGGGGCGCGGGCCGCGGCCATTACTCCGTGTTGTGTTTGGGTATCGGCACGGGCATCGGCGGCGGCTACGTTGAGGACGGTCGCGCCATGCGCGGCTTCCACGGTGCCGCCGGCCACATGGGTCACATCGAGTGCACGGCTGCGGCAGGCATCGACTGCGCCTGTGGGCGTTCGGGCCATCTCGAGTCCGTGGCCTCAGGCACTTCGATCGGGCGCATGTTCGATGAGCGCTACGGTCGAGTGGATGGAAGCCGTCCCTCAGTGGGCCGCGACGTCAACGATCTGTGTTGTGCTGGTGACGAGCGCGGCGTCGACGTCATCCACGATGCCGGCTTTTCGCTCGGTGCGAGCCTGGGCTCCCTGGCCAACATTCTCGACCCCGAGGTGATTGTCCTTTCCGGTGGCGTCATCCATGGCAAGGACGGTTGGAGAAGCGTCACTTGGCGCGACTCCATCCGCGAGGGCTTTGCCAGCCAAGCGCTCGACCCACTGCTCGACACGCCGATTCTCATCGGCACCCTCGAGGGCGAGGCCCCTCTTATCGGCGCCGCCGAGAACCTTTTAGCGTCACTTTAGTCGGGCGGCTTTCCACTGCACCCCACCTCGCCCTTCAATCGTCGGGTGCCGCACGCCGGGCGTGCGCCCTCCTCATTCAAGGCGATCTGCAGCACTTGGGAAGGCCTTGGAAACCCCATACATCCGGGTAGATTTAACCTGCAAGGAGTAATCCTATGAACCCCATTATTGAATCGCTTAAGGGCAGGCTCATTGTGAGCGTCCAGGCATACCCCGGCGAACCACTGCGTACGCCCGAGCACATGGCGGCCATGAGCCGCGCCTGCGAGCTCGGCGGGGCGGCCGCCATCCGCTGTCAGGGTCTTTCCGACATCGCGGCCATCAAGGGCCGCGTGGAGATTCCCGTCATCGGCCTGTGGAAGGACGGACACGAGGGCGTCTATATCACCCCGACGCTGCGCCATGCCCGCGCGTGCATCGCCGCCGGTGCCGATATCGTTGCCATTGATGCCACGGACCGCCCGCGCCCGACGGTAAAACGCTTGAGGACACGGTTCGCCCCCTCAAGGATGAAGGCATCCTGCTCATGGCCGACTGCATGACCATCGAGGATATCCGCCGTGCCGTCGAGCTTGGATTCGACCTCGTGTCGACCACGTTGTCGCACAACAAACCGGCGATCGAAACCACGCTGGACGAGGGTCCGGACCTACCGCTGCTGCGTCAAGCCACCTCGGAGTTCCCTAACCTGCCCATCATTTGCGAGGGTCATGTCCACACCCCCGCCGAGGGCCGCGCCGCCATCGACGCCGGTGCCTGGGCCGTGGTGGTGGGCACTGCAATCACGCACCCCACAAGCCTCACCAGCTGGTTCAAGGCCGCGCTTGAGGAGTAGGCCCACCTGTCGGCCGGGGATATATTCTCTGCGGGCGCGGTTCCGCTTCGCTCCACAAAACACCCTCCAAGAATATACCCCCCGGCTTTAAGGCGATATTGACGATCGAAAATGCCCCGCCTCATGTGAGGTGGGGCTTTTTACTGAGAAGGCTCATGATGCCGTAACGCGAAAGAGTGGGGCATATCATTCCGCACACAGTTTCGCACGAGCCGGGACTGTTTGAGCACGGGGATGATATGCCCGCCCTCTCGAGCAGTCGACCAAGTAGGTATACTGGTGGCAGTTGAACAGGAGGCACCATGTCAGATTCGAACAGCATCACCTCGGCTGAGCTTGCCGATCGCGTACCGGACATCGTCATCATCACGGGCATGTCGGGCTCGGGCCGTACGCAGGCGATGCACGTGTTCGAAGACATGGGTTACTACTGCATCGATAACCTGCCGCCGAGCCTCATCTTGCAACTCGCTGAAATCATCGGCATCAACTCCGGCGTGGGGCGCCACCTATGTGTGACGAGCGACCTGCGCAGCCAAGGCCTGTTTGACGAGTTGCTCGATACCATCGACTCACTGCGAGCTCATGAGATGACCTGCAAGGTCGTGTTCCTCGAGGCCTCCGATGAGGTGCTCATCCGCCGGTACAGTGAGAATCGTCGTCGCCATCCACTCGCGAAGCAGGGCGATACCACGGCAGATGCCATCCAGCGTGAGCGCATCGCCCTTTCGAGCATCCGCGAACGAGCCGACATGGTCATCGATACGAGCCGCATGCGCACGTCCGCCCTGCGCAAGCGTCTCCAGACCGCTTTTTCCGAGCTGACCGACCAACAGCTCATGGATGTCCATGTGTTCTCGTTCGGCTTCAAACACGGCTTGCCCGTCGAGGCCGATCTCATGATTGACGTCCGCTTCCTGCCCAATCCCTTCTACGACCCCGAAATGCGGACACTCACGGGCCTCGATGCAATGGTGGCGGACTTCGTGATCGAGCATCCCAAGACGAAGGAGTTCCTCGATGCGTGGTTCAAGCTTCTCGACGTCGTGATGCCGGGTTACATCGCGGAGGGTAAGCCCCAACTTCCATTGCCGTGGGCTGTACGGGCGGCCAGCATCGTAGCGTTGCCATTGCGGAGGCGACCGGCCGCTATCTCGAGCGCCAGCACTATCACGTGGGCATCTCGCATCGCGATCTTGCCAAGCGAACCTCAGGGGGTAGTCCGTGTCGTTTACCGCCGAAGTCCGCGACGAGCTCGCGCGCTGTGCGCCCGAGTGCGCATACTGCGACGTCTCCACACTCTCAGCGCTCGTGCGCGTGTGCGGCACCCTTTCCATCACGGGCAAGGGAGGCTATCAGCTGCAGGTCGCCACCGAGACAGGTGCCGTGGCACGTACGATGATCGAGCTCACGCACAAGATCCTCAAGCTCAAGACCGATCTCACGGTCCGCCGATCGATTTTGCATAAAGTCCGTAACTACCTCATCGTCCTGCCCGACCAGCCCGACCTTGAGAAGGCCCTCGTTTTACTGGGGATTCTCGATCGGTCGGGGAGCCTGGTCCAAGGGGTGCCCCGACATGTCGCCAACCGCGCCTGCTGTCGAAGGGCCTTTGTGCGTGGGAGCCTCATCGCCGGCGGGTTCGTCGCCGATCCCAAGGGCGACTTTCATTTGGAGATCGCTGTGCAGGGGGAGCAGTTTGCCCACGACCTTGCGAGCCTCATCGCGGGCATGGGCGTGAAGGCGCGCGTCAACCCCCGTCGCGGCGCGTATGCGGTCTACATAAAGAGCGCGGAGGACATTAAGCGCTTGCTCTCGCGCTTGGGTGCCGAGCGCGCAGTGTCTGAGATCGAGGACGCCCGTGCGGTCAAGTCGGTCAAGAACGAGGTGAATCGCCGGGTCAATGCCGAGCTTGCAAACCAGACGCGGTCGGCTGGCGCTGCGCAACGGCAACTCGAGCTCATTGAAGCTCTAGAGAAACTGGGCTTGCGGCGCAGCTTGCCCGAGGGACTCGAGACCTTTTGCGCGTTGCGCGAGTCCCATCCAGACTTGTCTCTCAGAGATCTGGGGGAGCTTGCGGATCCGCCGCTTTCGAAATCGGCCTTGTACCATCGCGTCTTGCGCCTCGAGAAGATGGTGGAGGAGGCGCACACGGGCACCGCCGAACCGTGACCCCCTGCTTGAAGGCTCATGGCGGGGGAGAAAGATACGCTCAGACATGATGAAGCGTTTCAACAGGCGAGATTTATTCGAAAGTTCCCAATCCCGCGAATGAGCAAGCGGAAAACGGTTATATTTGGTGAGTGGTTAGTTTTCGGACTTCAACGGCGGGCAGGGAGCCCGCGGGAGGTCCAATGAAAGGAGACACACATGGCAGTTAAGGTTGCTATCAACGGCTTCGGTCGTATCGGTCGTCTGGCCTTCCGTCAGATGTTCGGTCACGAGGCTCCGAGATCGTCGCATCAACGACCTCACCTCTCCCGACCATGCTCGCGTACCTGCTGAAGTACGACTCCACGCAGGGCAACTACTCCCCGCGATCACAAGGTTGAGGCCACCGAGGACTCCATCATCGTCGACGGCAAGGAGATCAAGATCTACGCCGAGGCTGACGCTAACAACCTGCCTTGGGGCGCCTCGACGTCGACGTCGTGCTCGAGTGCACCGGTTTCTACACCTCCAAGGCCAAGGCCCAGGCTCACATCAACGCTGGCGCCAAGAAGGTCGTCATCTCCGCTCCTGCGGGCAACGACCTCCCGACCATCGTCTACAACGTGAACCACGAGGATCTCACGGCTGAGGACAACATCATCTCCGCCGCTTCCTGCACCACCAACTGCCTCGCCCCGATGGCCAAGGGTCTGAACGACTTCGCTCCCATCGTGTCCGGCATCATGACCACCATTCACGCCTGGACCGGCGACCAGATGCCGCTCGACGGCCCGCAGCGCAAGGGCAACAAGCGTCGTGGCCGCGCCTGCGCCGTCAACATCGTCCCCAACAGCACCGGTGCCGCCAAGGCCATCGGCCTCGTTCTCCCCGAGCTCAACGGCAAGCTCATCGGTGCCGCTCAGCGCGTTCCTACGCCGACCGGCTCCCTCACCAACCTCTACGCCGTTGTTGACAAGGAGGTCACCGTCGATGAGGTCAACGCCGCTATGAAGCTTACGCCGAGACCATCTCCGAGACCTTCGCCTACAACGAGGACGACATCGTCTCCACCGACATCATCGGCGAGACCCACGCTCCATCTTCGACGCCACCCAGACCATGTGCAACCCGCTGGGCAACGGCCAGACCCTGGTGCAGGTCGTCTCTTGGTACGACAACGAGAACTCCTACACCTCCCAGATGGTCCGCACCATCAAGTACTTCGAGAAGTTCGTCGCCTAAGTTGAGCGGCTTCTCTCGCATCTAGACCAAGCGTCTATAGGAGGGCGCGGCCTCATGGCGTATGCCCGGGGTCGCGCCCTTTTTACCTGCAAGAGGCGATACCGCCCTTGCTCGATACAGAAAGGATTGGACATGGCTTTCACTAAGAAGACCGTCCGCGACATCGACGTCGACGGCAAGCGCGTCCTCGTCCGCGTCGACTTCAACGTGCCGATCAAGGATGGCGTCGTGGGCGACACCACCCGCATCCAGGCCGCTCTCCCGACCATCAAGTACCTGGTCGATCACACGCTCGCGTCATCCTCATGAGCCACCTCGGCCGTCCGGATGGCACCGGCTTCCAGGCTGAGTTCTCCCTCGAGCCCGTTGCCGCCAAGCTCGCCGAGCTCTCCGGTCTTGACGTGACCTTCGTTGCCGATACCTATGGCGAGAAGGCCGCCGCTGCCGTTGAGGCGCTCGAGGCCGGCAAGGTTCTCGTGCTCGAGAACGTCCGCTTTGACAAGCGCGAGAAGAAGAACGACCCCGAGATCGCCAAGATCCTGGCCTCCTACGGTGACGTCTTCGTGCTCGACGCCTTTGGTACCGCTCACCGCTCTCAGGGATCCGTGGTCGGCCCCGCCGCCTACCTGCCCGCCGTCGCTGGCTTCCTGCTCGAGAAGGAGGTCGACACCCTCACCGGCATCTTCGCCGCTCCCGAGCGTCCCTTCGTCGCTATCGTCGGCGGCTCCAAGGTCTCCTCTAAGATCGGCGTGCTCGATCACCTCATCGATTCTGCCGACACCCTGATCATCGGCGGTGGCATGGCCTACACCTTCTTCCTGGCCAAGGGCTACAAGACCGTCGGTACCTCCCTCAAAGAGGAGGACTGGGTCGAGCGCGCTGCCGAGATGCTCAAGAAGGCCGAGGACAAGGGCGTTCAGATTCTGCTTCCGATCGACAACGTCGTTGCCGACCACTTCGGTGAGGACGCTACCGGCGAGGTCGTCGCTTCCGACTCCATCCCCGAAGACCGCATGGGCATGGACATCGGACCCAAGACCGAGGCGCTGTACGCCGAGGCCATCAAGGGCGCCAAGACCGTGTTCTGGAACGGCCCCATGGGCGTCTTCGAGTTCGATAACTTCGCCCACGGCACTCAGGCTGTCGCCGAGGCTGTTGCCGAGCTCAAGGACAACGGTGGAACGTCCATCATCGGTGGCGGCGATTCCGTCGCGGCCGTCAACAAGTTCGACCTTGCCGACAAGATGAGCTGGATCTCCACCGGTGGTGGCGCTTCCATGGAGCTCGTCGAGGGCAAGGCTCTTCCCGGAGTGGAGGCTCTGAACGATGCCGAGTAACCGTACCACCTTTATTGCGGGCAACTGGAAGATGAACAACGACCGCGAGGAGGCCAAGGCTCTCGCCTCCGCCCTCGTCGAGGCCCTGCCCGAGGTTCCCGCGGGCGTCGAGGTGTGCGTCTGCCCCCCGACGATCGATCTGTGCTGCGTCTCCCACAAGCTTGACGGCTCCGCTGTCAAGCTCGGTGCCCAGAACGTCTACTTTGAGGCCAAGGTGCCTATACCGGTGAGACCTCCGTTGCCATGCTCAAGTCCGTTCCGGTGCAGTACTGCATCATCGGTCACTCCGAGCGTCGCGACTACTTCCACGAGACCGACGAAGATCAGAACAAGAAGGCCGCCGCGCTCATCGCCGGTGGCATCGTTCCGATCTTCTGCTGCGGCGAGCCCCTTGAGGTCCGCGAGTCCGGCACCTATGTTGAGCACGTGGTGGCTCAGGTGAAGGCTGGCTTGACCGGTCTCGAGGTCACCGATCCTTCCCAGCTCGTTGTCGCTTACGAGCCCATTTGGGCCATCGGCACCGGCAAGACCGCCACTGCCGATGATGCCCAGGAGGTCTGCGGCGCCGTGCGTGAGGCTCTCGCCGAGATCTTCGGCGCCGAGCTCGCCGAAGCATCCGCGTTCTGTACGGCGGCTCCGCCAAGCCCGGCAATATCGCCGAGCTCGTGGCCAAGCCCGATGTGGACGGCGCCCTCGTGGGTGGCGCGTCCCTCGTGGCCGAGGACTTTGCTTCGATGGTCGTGAAGGCCGCGGAGTAGCACCCGTTAGGTCCCGGGCCGTGGCGCAGCGCGCTGCGGCCCACTCTTTTGAAAAGGGGATAATTAGCCATGGCTAACCATCATCTTCCCGCACTCCTGTGTATCATGGACGGCTTCGGCCTTGCGCCCGAGGGAGCCAACAACGCCGTGAGCGCTGCCAGCACGCCGTTCATCGACGGCCTGTACGCCAAGTATCCGCATACCACCCTCGGCGCCTCTGGCGAGGACGTCGGCTTGCCCGACGGCCAGATGGGCAACTCCGAGGTCGGCCACCTCAACATTGGTGCCGGCCGCATCGTGTTCCAGGAGCTCTCCCGCATCAACAACGCCATCAAGGATGGCTCGATCAAGGAGAACGAGGTTTTCGTCAAGGCCATGGACGACGTTGCCGCTACTGGTAAGACGCTGCACCTCATGGGCCTTATGAGCCTGGTGGCGTGCACTCCATGCAGAGCCACTGCGAGGCGCTCGTCTCCATGCGCCGAGCGCGGCGTTAAGACCGTGCGCATCCACTGCTTCATGGATGGCCGCGATGTCGACCCGCAGTCCGGCGCCGGTTATGTATCCGAGCTTGTCGCCTTCCTGGGCGAGTTGTCCGAGAAGACCGGTTGCGATGCTCGCGTCGCCACCGTCTCCGGCCGTTACTGGGCCATGGACCGCGACAACCGCTGGGAGCGCATCGAGCGCGCCTATGACGTGCTCGTGAACGCTTGCGACGCCGATGCCGACCCGGTCGAGGGCATCAAGGCCTTCTACGAGAAGGATCCGCGCGGCGACGAGTTCGTCGATCCCTTCGCCTGCCACAACGAGGGCATTCACGCCGCGATGCTGTCATCTTCTTCAATTTCCGCCCCGACCGCGCCCGTCAGATGACCCGCGCCTTCACCGATGCGGAGTTCGACGGCTTCGAGCGCGAGAAGATCGCCCTTTCTCACTTTGTGACTATGACTGAGTACGACCCCACGTTCGACGTCGAGGTCGCCTTCCCCAAGACGTTCCCCGAGAATGTCCTGGCCGACGTCATTGCCGCCAATGGGCTTAAGCAGCTCCACACCGCCGAAACCGAGAAGTACGCCCACGTGACGTTCTTCCTGAACGGCGGTATTGAGGAGCCCAAGGCCGGTGAGGAGCGCGTGCTCGTGGCTTCGCCGAAGGTCGCCACCTACGACCTCAAGCCCGAGATGAGCGCCCCGGAGGTCACCGAGAAGCTCGTCGCTGCCATCAACGAGGATCGCGCCGACTTCTACATCGTGAACTTCGCCAACTGCGACATGGTGGGCCACACCGGCGTGTTCGAGGCTGCCGTTAAGGCTGTCGAGGCCGTGGACCACGCGCTGTCCCAGGTCATTCCGGCCATCCAGGCCAAGGGTGGCTTCGCGCTCATCACCGCCGACCACGGCAACGCCGACCACATGTACGACGTGGTTGACGGCGAGAAGAAGCCCTTCACCGCGCACACCACCAACCGCGTGCCGTTCATCATCGTGAGCGACACCGCTAAGCTCACCGGCATCGAGGATGGTCGCCTGTCCCGACATCGCCCCGACCCATGCTCACCCATGGCCGGCCTCGAGCCCAGTGCCGAGATGACCGGCCGCGTGCTCGCTGTCGAGGAGTAGCCGGACTCGCCAAAAGCCCCCGGCCCTTTTGGTTGGAAAGCTGTCACCTGTTCGAGGTGGCAGCTTTTTTCTTAGGCATTGGGTACAAGGTGGAACACGCGGGCCGATGGGGGAGGGGTTGCTATGGCAAGAGCGTCTCGATTGCTTTCGAGTACGGGCGTCTACCATGTTATGACGCGAGGTGCAGGACGTCAGATTATCTTCAACGATGACCTGGATCGTCGAATGTACCTTGATTTTTTACGGCAGGCTATCAAAAAGTACGATATCTCGTTGCTTGCATGGTGCTTGATGGACAACCACACTCACCTGCTGATTGAAGACGGCGGGGACGGTCTCGTTCGGGCGATTCACTATCTTGACTCGCGATATGCCCAGCATTTCAACATCCGAAACGGGCATATGGCCCGGTGTTCCAAGGCAGGTTTCTGAGCAAGCCGGTTGAGAGCCAGGCATATATGCTCCAGGCAATTCGGTACATTCACGACAATCCCTGTTCATTGGGAATCGGGCGAGATGAGTATCGATGGAGCAGCTATTCTGAATATGCAAGAGGGGACGGCCTGGTGGATTCTCGATTTCTATTCGAGGCGATTGGCGGACGCGAGCACTTCGAGGAGTTCAGCGCTGCCGGCAAGGCAGACGTGTACTACCCGCGTATGGGTAGCCGGATGGACCAGGCAGAGCTTGCGGAAGCCGCGCGTATTGCGACGGAGGGAAAGGACCCGTCAGCGGTAGCCGCGCTGCCCGTTCCCGAACGCGATCGCATCTTGAGGAGAATGAAGGAGGTTGGCCTTTCATACCGGCAGATCGAGCGTTTGACCGGGCTGGGCCGTTATCTCATCAAGCGCGTTGTTGGATGAGTGAAGTACCAACAGCCAAAAGGGCCGGGGGCTTTTAGTTGGGGAGGTTTCATGCTCGTATTGAGAAACGAAACGGCCATCCTGCGTGATTTTATCGAAAGCGATATCGCTGACCACATCCGCTGGGAAACGGACGAGACGGAATGGAAGCTGTGGGACGCTCCTTGGGAGCATGAGGGGAAGTCCGACAAAGAGCGTGCAGTCGAGCTCGAAGGGGATATCGAGCGCATGCGCGGATGGGTTGCGCGCAACAAGGCGCTTGCCGACGACGTGCGCCGTACCAAGTTCGAGGTTTGCCTGGCGGACTCTGACAACCCGCTTCGAGCGATCCATGTGGGCAGTTGTGCGACCTATCAGCAACCAAAAGGGCCGGGGCTTTTGGTTGGGCTCTGAGCAGGCGCGTCCCGATGCCACGGTGCCAATGCGAACGCCGTACGGATATGCCGAGCTCCTCGCGATGAGCCAAGCGAGGGCGCGTGCTGCCAGCAAGATTGCCGTCGCCCACGACCTCGCCTTCCTCGACCGCAACGAGTAAAACGCTTTCGGGTGCCTCATGCGCGCTCGGCCTCAACGGAAGAGGCAACACATTCCGAGCCGAACGTGAGGTTATCGGTCTCTCCGCCCACGGTTTTCAAGCAGGAGAGCAGCGCCTCTGCGTCTTCACCGTGCGCTTCTCAGATAACAAGGTGATAGTCCGCCATGCGTGCTCCCCTCTTGATGTCTTTCTTGCCGCTATGATACTGCTTGAAAAAGGACGGAAACACCATGATGCTCGTTTGGGCGCGGGGCGTGTATGCACGCCTTGGCATCTGGGCCAACCGGGAGGTCCATGGATCGGATAGTCTTCTTCGACATCGACGGGACGCTTACAAGGGGAGTGACCTCGGGTGCCTATCTCGCAAATCTGCTCGGCCATGGGCACACCATGGAAGAGGCGGAGGCAGCTTGCGCGCGAGGCGAGATTACAAACGACGACGTCTGCCGGATAGACGCTGCGGGATATGTGGGACGCTCTGCCAGCGAGCTATTCGATATGCTCGAGGACATGCCACTTGTGGACGGCATCACTCAAGCTGTCGATGCGATTCATGCGGCTGGCGGTGAGGCCCATATTGCTTCACTTGCTTGGGGCATTGTGGGGGAGTACTTCTGCAAGCGCTTTCGGTTTGATGGTTATGTTGGTTCGGAGCTGGAAGTCGAGAATGGCGTATACACGGGCGGCGTGGCGCATGCGCTTGAGGGCGAGGGAAAGTGCTCATACGCGCGTGAACTCTGTGAAAAGCGCGGCGTAGCTCTTGCGTCCTGCATGGCTATTGGCGACAGCCGTTCCGACATCCCGCTGTTCGAGCTGGTAGGCACTTCGATTGCCTTCAACGCCACCGAAGAAGCAGAGCGTGCGGCAACGAACGCCTACCGTGGGGGTAATATCGCCGAAGCGCTGGCGTGCGCCTTATAGGCAGCGAGAAAGCGTGGCCAACCAAAAGGGCCGGGGGCTTTTGGTTGCGAGGGCCTCACAAGGCCCGCACGAGGTCCGCTCGCCTACTCTCCATTTGTAGTTTCGTGGAAGAACAGGGGGAGTGTGGTACCATTACCCGCTGTACGTGAATTCAGCTTAGAAGGAGTCCTCGTGGGTCCGTTCCAGATCATCCTCTTTGGCGCGTGGGCGCTGTCCACGCTTCTGCTCATCGCGCTCGTCCTCATGCATTCCGGCAAGGGCACCGGCGTCTCCGATATGATCGCCAGCTCTCTGTACAACGCCAGCACCGCCACGGGTGTCATGGAGAAGAATCTCGACAAGCTCACCGTGATTGTGGCCTGCGTCTTCGCCGCCTGCGTCGTGCTCGCCATGTTCTTCTTCCCACAGGGCATCGTCGGTCTGTAGGCCAAACGCCCACCAACCACATTGCGTGCATCGGCCCGTTCGGAGTGAATCCGGACGGGCTTTGTCATGGGGCGAGCGGGAGCCTATGCATGTCTGCATCAAGTGTTACACACTTGAAACAATACGTTGGCGAAAGATATCCATTTGATCGTTCTTTTATGCACTAAAGTACGGTTTATCATGCAAATGCTTCGCCAAACTAAAGAAAATGTGCGCCGATTACCAGAAACCTCATACTCCATTATGCAAAAGTGCGCTAATGTATTGACCATCGCGCGTGACCGATCAGCCTAACGGTCTCGCGAAGAGCAAGCGGGATGCGATACGTGTTCGCACCTCCGGTCGCACCAAAGGGGTGCATATCCGGCTCCGCGTTCCGTGAACCTGCATTATAAGGAGGATGGCATGGCTGATACCAAATTTACCCAGCCCGTGATGGGTCGTCGTACGTTTGTGGGCGGCGCCCTCGCCACGGGTGCCCTTGCTGCTCTCGCCGGTTGCGGCGGCGGTGGCGGCACTGAGGGCAGCGGCACCACCGCGGCTCCCGCCGGCGACAACGTGATGGGCTTCTATCTCTCCGAGCCCGCCTACATCGACCCGTACAACGCTCAGGAGAATCAGGGCACCGCTATCGCGCGCGCCATGTTCGATGGCCTCATGACCTGGGACTGGGACACCAACTCCGCTGTGCCCGTGTGTGCCGCTGAAGCCCCGACCGTCTCCGAGGATGGTCTGGTCTACACCTTCAAGCTCAAGGAGGGCATGAAGTTCCACAACGGTGACGCCGTCGACGCCGAGTCCTTCGTCCGCGGCTGGAAGCGCGTTGCCTCCCCCAAGATGGAGACCCCGTCCGACATCTGCTACCACCTCGCCCCGGTCGCGGGTTACGCCGAGTTCACGCCGGCGACACCGATGAGTTCACCGGTCTCAAGGCCGTGGACGAGCTCACCTTCGAGGTCACCCTTTCCGCTCCGATGGCCGACTTCCCGGCCGTGTGCTGCCACCCTGGCCTTGTGCCGGTTCCCCAGGCCGCCGTGGACGATCCGAAGTCCTTCCTCGAGCAGCCGATCGGCAACGGCCCCTTCAAGATGGACGAGCCCTGGAAGCACAACCAGTACATCAACCTCGTGAAGTTCGACGAGTATCACGGCGAGGCCCCCAAGATCGACGGCGTGTACTGCTCCATCCAGAAGGACCCGGACACCGCTTACAACGAGTTCAAGGCCGGCACCATCGACTTCGCTCAGATCCCGACGGGCCAGATCAAGGACAATGTGGACAAGTACGGCAAGTCCGAGGACGGCTACACCTCCACCCCGGGCAAGCAGTGCCTGTTGGGCGTCGAGCTCTCCACCTACTTCATGATTCCGTGCTCCCAGGATCCGGTGCTCGCCGACGTGAACGTCCGCCGCGCCCTCTCCCTGGCCATCAACCGTCAGAACATCGTGGACACCCTGTACGAGGGTTCCCGCATACCCGCCACCTCCATCATGCCGACCGCCATTGACGCTCGGAGGAGAATGTCTGGCAGTACTGCAAGTACGATCCCGATCAGGCCAAGCAGATTCTCGAGGACGCTGGCTACACCGCAGACGCCGATGGCAAGCGCGGTCTTGAGGTTACGCTGAACTACAACGGTGACGGTGGTCACGAGGATCTCATGTCCACCATCCAGCTCGACCTTGAGGCCGTTGGCTTCACTGTCAAGCAGGACGCCGTCGAGTGGGCTACCTACCTCGACAACCTCTCCAAGGACGAGTTCTCCCTTGGCCGCCTTGGTTGGACTGCCGACTATCCGACCATGGACAACTTCCTGTATCCGAACTTCTACACGGGTGCCGACAACAACTACGAGAAGTACTCCAACCCTGAGGTCGACAAGATGATGGAAGAGGCCCGTCAGATCCAGGACGAGGAGGAGCGTAAGGCAGCTTGCCGCAAGGTCTGCGCTCTCATCGGTGAGGATATGCCGGTTATTCCGATCATGTTCTACGCTCACAACTACGTCGCCTCTGAGCGCATGAAGAACTTCAACTACGACGCTCAGACCATCCCACACTTCGAGACGGCCGAGATCGCCTAGCGACCGGGATCAAAACCCGATAGCGCATGAACAGCAGGACATCGCGCAAGCGGTGTCCTGCCTTTGTTTGGCGGGTAATGCTGCAAAGTGCGGAATCGATCGTGTATATCTACGCATAATCCCCGCAGTATTCCTTAGCGGGTGACGTATAATTGCAATTTACGCTGCGACATACTGCAGCAAAGTGTAGTGTCCAAGAGACTAGGGAGGGTATCGCTGTGCTCAGGTACATCCTCAAGCGAATCCTGCAGTTCATCCCGGTCTTCCTCGGCGTCACGCTCATTCTGTTCATCATGCAGAATGTCGTGCCCGGCGATCCCATCAAGCTGATCGCCGGCGAGAAGAAGCTCGACCCGGTTACCGAGATGAACATCCGCGCCGCTCACGGCTTAATCGTGACGGACGAGAACGGCGACATCGTTTTCGACGAGAACGGTGACACCATCGAAACCCCCATGTGGGATCGTTACTTCACTTATCTGAGCGGCCTGCTCCATGGTGACCTTGGCCGTTCCTACCAGCGTGGCATCGACGTGTCGACCATGATTCTCGATGCCTATCCCTACACGGTGCAGATCGCCGTTGTCGCCATCGTCATCGAGGCAATTGTGGGCATTGGCGCCGGTATCATCTCGGCTATTAAGCGGTACTCCTTCTGGGACATCCTCGTGACCCTCACCACCTCGATGCTCGTGGCGATGCCCGCGTTCTGGCTCGGTCTGCTCCTCCAGTTGATATTTGGCATCTGGCTTAAAGACGCTACCGGCGGTGCCGTTGCGTTGCCCGTCTCGGGCGTCCCCGGTCCGCGCCCGATGTTCCCCGGCTGGATGTACTACATCCTTCCCGCCATCACGTTGGCTGCGGTATCCACCGCCTACACGGCCCGTATCATGCGTTCGCAGCTGATCGAGGTCATGAACCAGGACTACATCCGCACTGCCAAGGCCAAGGGCCTCTCCAAGCGCTCGATCATCTTCCACCACGCGCTCAAGAACGCCCTGATCCCGGTCGTTACCTATGTGGGCATGGACTTCGGTGCGATGCTCGCCGGTGCCATCCTGACCGAGACAGTCTTCAACTGGCCCGGTATCGGCCAGATGACGTACACCGCCATCACTCGCCGCGACTGGCCCATCGTCATGGGCGCCGTCACGGTCATCGTCATCGTGGTCATGATCATCAACCTGATCGTCGACGTGAGCTACGCGTTCCTCGATCCGCGTATCCGCCTTGGTAACAAGAGCGATAAGTAGGAGGCAAGAGACGTGCAGTACCCAATGAATACAATGGGCGAGCAGGTTCGCGCCGCCGCGGCCGAGGCCCATGTCGTTGCCAATGGCTCCGACAAACCCACGCGCACCCTGTGGGGTGACGCCTTCAAGCGCCTGAGGAAGAACAGGCTCGCGATGTTCGCCATCGTGTGGATCCTCATCGTCGTCGTCATCGCGGTCACCGCGGACCTGTGGGTTCCGAGTGTGCTCGGCGATCCGAACGCATCCGACACGGCCACCATGGTTATGAACTCCCGCCTTGCACCGTCCCTCCAGCATCCTTTTGGCACCGACACCCTTGGCCGCGATGTGCTCTCCCGCGTCATCTACGGCGCGCGCATCTCGCTGACCGTCGGTATCGTCGCCACGGGCATCTCCACTGCCATCGGACTGGTCATGGGCGCACTCGCCGCATACTACGGCGGCATCTGGGACACCATCATCATGCGTCTGGCCGACATCTTCCTGGCGTTCCCCTACACGCTGTTCGTCATCGCTATGATCGCGGTCATCGGCAATGGTATTCAGAACGTGTTTATCGCCATCGGCATCCTTGGCTGGCCCTCGATCGCCCGCGTGTTCCGCTCCGCCATCCTCTCCGTCAAGGAGAGCGACTACGTGGATGCCGCCCGATCCATGGGCGCTTCCGACGCGCGCATCATCGCCCGCCATATCTTCCCCAACTCCGTTGCTTCTATCGTGGTCTATGCCACTATGAACATCGGTGGCGCCATCCTGACCGAGTCCGCCCTGTCCTTCTTGGGCCTCGGCGTCGTCCCGCCCGATCCGTCGTGGGGCACCCTCATCCAGGAGGGTCAGAAGTACCTGCAGACCGAGCCGTGGCTCATGATCATGCCCGGCATCGCCATCCTGACCACCGTGCTCGCGTTCACGCTGCTCGGCGACGGCTGCGTGACGCTCTCGACGTGAAGATGAAGGACGCGTAAAACCATGGCTAAGAACAACGATACTTTCGTGGACCTCAAGACGCAGCCGATCCCCGAGGGCCAGCATCTGCTCGAGGTCGACGACCTGAAGATGTACTTCCACACCGAGGACGGCGTCGTGCATGCCGTTGACGGCGTGAGCTACACGCTCGATCGCGGCGAGACGCTCGGCGTGGTGGGCGAATCCGGCTCTGGCAAGTCCGTGACCGCCATGACCATCATGGGCCTCATCTCCATGCCTCCCGGTAAGATTGAGGGCGGTTCCGTGACCTATCGCGGTCGCGACCTCCTTAATATGTCTGAGGAGGAGATGCAGCACGTCCGCGGCAATGACATTGCGATGATCTTCCAGGACCCCATGACCTCGCTCAACCCGGTTTACAAGATCGGTCGTCAGGTGGGGGAGGGCCTTCGTCTACACCGCGGCTACTCCAAGCAGGAGGCGCTCAAGCGCGCCACTGAGCTGCTCGACCTCGTGGGCATCCCTGAGCCCGAGAAGCGCGTGAACGAGTATCCGCACCAGTTCTCCGGCGGCATGCGCCAGCGCGTCATGATCGCCATGGCTCTCGCCTGCGATCCCGACATCCTGATTGCCGACGAGCCCACTACGGCCCTCGATGTGACCATCCAGGCGCAGATTATCGAACTTATGCAGGAGATGCAGGAGAAGAACGGTAACGCCATCATCATGATCACCCACGACCTGGGCGTCGTCGCCGACATGGCCGACAAGATCATGGTCATGTACGCAGGTCACCCCGTGGAGTTCGGCACTGCCGACGAGATCTTTTACGAGAGCCGCCACCCCTACACCTGGGGCCTCATTCGCTCCATTCCCGAGCAGGCTACCGACGAGAAGAAGCCGCTTACGCCAATTCACGGCAATCCACCGTCGCTCGTCAACCTGCCGCAGGGTTGCGCGTTCGCGCCTCGTTGCCCGTATGCCACGGAGCTCTGCCACAAGGAACGCCCCAAGAAGTTCGTCATGGACAACGGCCATTACTCCGAGTGTCATTACGCCGATGATGATGCCTTCGTGAAGAAGTTCGCACCCGACACCTCCCGCTCCCGCGGGACCATGCCGACCGCGATTCCCGATAACGTGGATGTCGCAGCTTCGAAGGGAGGCGAGGCCTAAATGGCAGACAACAATACTCCGCTGCTCAAGGTTGAGCACCTCACGAAGGAGTTCCCCACCGGCTCCGGTTTCCTGGGCGGTAGGTTCTCCAAGAAGGTCGTCTCTGCGGTGAATGACGTCTCGTTCGAGATCCGCGCTGGCGAGACCTTCGGTCTAGTGGGCGAATCCGGTTGCGGTAAGTCCACCACCGGCCGCGCCATCATGCACCTCGACCCGCCGACGTCCGGCAAGGTGTACTTTGAGGGCAAAGATATCTCCAAGATGAACAAGGCCGAGCTCAAGGATATGCGCCGCGACATGCAGTTCATCTTCCAGGATCCGTATGCATCGCTCAATCCGCGTATGACGATCGGCGAGATTGTTTCCGAGCCCATGGTCATCCATGGCATCGGTACGCCCGAGGAGCGCATGGATCGCGTTCGCGAGCTGCTCGACGTCGTTGGCCTCAATCCCGAGCACATTAACCGATATCCGCATGAGTTCTCTGGTGGCCAGCGTCAGCGCGTCGGTATCGCCCGCTCGTTCATTCTGCGTCCGAAGCTGATCATCTGTGACGAGCCCGTTTCCGCGCTCGACGTCTCCATTCAGGCCCAGGTTCTGAACTTGCTGAAGGACCTTCAGCAGCAGTACGGTACCGCCTATCTGTTCATTGCCCACGACCTTTCCGTCGTTCAGCACATTTCCGATCGCGTCGCCGTCATGTACCTCGGTAAGATGGTCGAGCTGTCCGACTGGAAGAGTCTGTACGCCGAACCGAACCATCCGTATACGCAGTCGCTGCTCTCCGCCGTGCCGGTCCCCGATCCGGACGTGCAGAAGAGCCGCAAGCGCATCATTCTTGCCGGTGATCCGCCGAGTCCGATCGACCCGCCGAGCGGTTGCCGTTTCCACACGCGTTGCCCGATCGCGCAGGGCAGATGTGCCGAGGAAGTGCCCGAGTTCCGTGAAATCGGCGCGGGCCACTTCTGTGCTTGTCATTATGCGACGCCGTTCCCCATCAAGGAGTCGTACATCGACCTGTAAGGGCCCCTCAGCCCTCATGACGCCAACCGATCAAACGCCTCGAAAGCCGCCCTTTGGCGGGCTTTCTGCGGAATGTACGCTTGGATGTGAAACGCGAGGGCTGTCCGTACTTAGTCGCGAGCGTGGACGAGAAAAGTCTCATGCATGAGGGGACTTTGCTGGGATGGTCACTGCTCGGTTGGGGTTGCGCGGGTTTTGCTTTAGAGTGGTGGGATGAAAGTGCATCTGTGCAATAGATCCGGGAAGGGCCGAGATGATCGACAGGCGTGCATTCCTAGGCGCTGCGGCATGCGGTGTGATGGGCTTGGACTAAGCGGGTGCAGCCAGGTTGAGGGTGGCGATGCGGGCTCAAGTGATGACGTCCCGCCCTCATGGGTGACGTGTCGTATCGGCAAGCCCTCGGCAATCGACCCCCTGCTCGTCTCCGATCGGTTTGGCCTCCAGGTGCTTCATGCGCTTTTTTGCCCCCTCACGCGCATTGTGGACGGCGTGGCGACACCCGCTGCAGCCCGCAGCATTACCGCTTCCGATGACGCGCGCACGTTCACCTTCAGCCTTGTCGAAGGTGCGACGTTCCACAATGGTGAATCCGTCACGGCCTCTTGCTTCAAGCGGGCGTGGGAGCGTTTGGTCAAGCCGATGTCCGACGATACGGATGAGGATCGGACACACAAGGAGAATGGTGGCGAGGGCCCTCGTAGCCGCTGGGGATCCTTGCTTTCCGCCATCGATGGGTATGATGCCCTGTCTGGCGGCCGGGCCTCGGAATTGGTCGGTTTGCGCTGTCCTGACGACCTCACGCTTACCGTGTCGCTTACCGAGCCGCATGCAGCCTTCGCCTCGATTGTCTCGCATCCAGCTCTCGGTCCTGTTCCCGCGAGTGCGGAGGACAATCCCGTTATGTTTTCGGAACAGCCCATGGGCAATGGACCGTTCATGTTAGACCGCCCGTGGAAGGGAAAGGGCGACATTCGGCTCACGCGCTTTGACGAGTGCGCATATGGTGCGAGCTTGGTGGATGGCGTCCTACTCGCCATTCATGACGACACCGTTGCCGCATACAACCATTTCCAGGCGGGTGTCCTCGATATCTGCGATGTGCCCGTTGACCAGTTGAAGGATGCCGAAGATGCGCGCGGCATTTCGTCGAGCGTGGGGATCATGAAACCGGGCGAGCGGTTCGTTCAGGGGCCTGAAGCCGGGTTGACGTACATGGTGTGCAACACGCGTGTGGCCCCGTTCGACAACGCCGTCTTTCGCCGTGCGATTTCCTGCGGTATCGACCGCGAAGCCCTTTGCAAGAAGGTGCTCAATTACAGCGCCGCTTCCGCCATGAGCCCGGTTGCCCCATGCGTGGGCGAGGCGGTGTCGTGGGAGGCGTGCGCGTTTTGATGCTGACCGGGCTCTGGAGCTCATAGAGGGGCTGAGCGCGCAGGAGCGGGAGGACGAGGCCCAGCAGACCATGGGTCTGCCGAAGAGTCAAAAGACGCTCCAGAGATGACGGCGGAGCCGCTGAATCTCGATTTCACCCTAACGTATCGCGAGGGGGCGTGCAGGGGCGCATCGCCGACCAAATCGCGAGCGATTTGTCCGACTTGGGGCTGACGGTGAAGACCGCTGCGCTGGCAGCGGAAGACCTCGCCGAAAGCCTTGATAAGGGCGATTGTGCGTGCTGCCTCGTCACGTTCGACCCGGCGGCTGCCACAATCGACACGGTGGTGTCCCAGTTGCTTGGCACCACGTCTGAGCGAGGCTCATGGGCGGGATACGAAGATGATGCGCTCACCGCCGCCCTCACCACCATGGCCGAGCAGCGCGACGCGACGGAGCGTACCGAGCGCGCAAGGGAGGCCCTTGTCCTTGCGTCCGAGGCGATGCCGATGATCCCCCTGGTGCATCCGGCGTATGCCAAGGTCGCATCTGATCGCGTGCAGATGGCGAATGTCTTGCCGAACGGGCTCGTCGATCTTGGTTCCGTAGAGCTCGTCTAGCCCTAAATCCCCAGCGGGGAAGGGCGGATCTTTCTTACTGCCAGGCCCCGCCTCTCACCTGCGTTCAGAGGGATCTTTGCAGGTACTTCTTGCAAGGAAGTCTTCTGCAGGCCCTTTCGCAAAACTTTTTTGAAAAAGGGGCTTGCGCGAATGATGGGACTCGGGGTACTATCTTCCTCGTTGCAGACGCGGTAACGCGAAAGCAAACGTCGGAGTGGCGGAATTGGCAGACGCGCTAGCTTGAGGTGCTAGTGACCACATTTCGGTCATGCGGGTTCAAGTCCCGCCTCCGACACCACGCATGTGAAACGCGAGCCCGGTTTGGGTTCGCGTTTTTTTTTTGCTATATATCGCACGCGGCCGTGCGATTCGCCGGCAGCCCCCCTCGCGCGTCCGCGTTATGTTGGTACGGCGGAGGTGGCGCATGGAACATATGCACAACGAGGAATTGAGCGACGTCGCCCGTTTGGTCGAGGTGACGAGTGACGCCGTCGCTATCTGTGATGCCGACGGCGCGGTACGCCATGTCAACCGCCAGTTTCTCGTCCTCCAGAAGATGAGCCGCTCCCAAGTCGTCGGCGCCGACATCAAAGACCTGCTCTACAGTTCGGGATTTGAGCGAGCCGCCGGTCACAAGATGCCTTTTTCGTCCGATGGCGAAGAGAACACGCTGATGCTCAAATTGCCCGACGGCTCCTTCATCCCCGTACGCGTACGTGCGCTTGAGCTCATCGAGACGGAGAAGGGCGACTGCCATGCGCATCGATATGTGGTCGCCATCCGCAGCCTCGAGGAGCAGTACGCCCACGATCGCAAGACGCAGCGCCTGCTTTCTGAGCTCCAAGCCGCCAATAAACGCCTCTCGGGCACGCTGTCGGTCATCATGTCCACGGTGGGCTCCAGCGATATGTCGACGTTGCTGGACACGGTGCTCAACCGCATGGCCGACACGCTCGATGCGGCGGGAACGACCATCTACTTTGCCGAGGGTGGCGGCTTCAAGCTGCGCGGTGTGAGCCGAGGCATTGCGGCCAGGTATGTACCCGATTTCATTCCCTATGGCGCGGGTGTGCCCACCCACGTCCTACGCGAGCAACGAGCCTGCCGACTGTCGCTGGTGCCCGTCGATCCCGCAGACCCTACGGCACCCGGCGCCTTTTATGACCTCGATGCCCGTGTGCGGCACAACGTGCGCCTGCAGGACATGCCTCCATTCAAGACCATGATTGCGGTCCCCGTGTACTTTGGAACGCAGGTTTTGGGCGTTGTTGAGCTCGGCTGGACGCGCCCGTGCAATCCGCGCATCTACGACGTCCGTGTTCTCGAGGTCATATGCGATTATCTGTCCATTGAGTTGATGGGGGTGGTGAGCAGTCTGCGTGCCGCGCGCACCTCGTCCCTCACGCGCTCGCTTAGTCGAATTCGCGAGCTTTTGTACGCGAACGGAAAGGACCCCATTGCGGCATGGACCGAGATGACAAGCGAAGTCACTGAGCAGTTGTCTTGCCACCTTTTGCCCGTGTTACATGATGTGGAGCGCGGTGCCTACGTGATTGACTTTGATGGCGGAAGCCGCATGGACCTTCCCTGCGACGTTGAGGAAATGTTTTTCTCGGTGACGACTCCCGCTGCCCGAGTGGGCGCTCCCGCATCGGCCGACCTGCTTGGTGACGAGGCGGGTGCCCTCGCGCGCCCGAGCCTCCCAAGCAGATTCGCTTGGCGCGTGTGGACCGCATCACCTGGGTCGGTGAGTGGCTTGAGCGTCACGGCCTTCCGTGCCAGGGCGTTTTCGTGGATATGGGTCGCGAGCAAGACGAGGGCGCATTTGTCGAAGACGACGGCCCGTTCGCCGCCGTCCTCCCGCCCCGTCGATTCTTGTTGCTACGTGATGATTCCCAAGAACCCGTGGACGATATGGAGTTCGATTACCTGACGCATCTCGCGCATGACTTCGAGCTCATCATGGACGGGGCCGTGCAGCAGAAGAGCGAGCGTCGCATTGCCCAGACCTTGCAGGCTGGCATGCGCAACGACCTTGGGGTTGTTCCGGGCATCACCTCGGATTCGCTGTATTCTTCCGCCACGCGCCAAGCGCTCGTGGGGGGCGACTTCTACACCCTCATCCGCCTGCCCGACGATCGCGCCGTGATGATTTTGGGCGATGTGTCGGGAAAGGGCGTGGAGGCTGCGTCGATGTCCGCGCTCGTCAAGACGGCACTCACCGCATATGCCTGGGAGGGGGCGAGCCCGGCGCGTATGGCGCGGTCGCTCAACCGCATGCTCATGAGTTTCTCGCGCGTGGAGACCTTCGTGACCATGTTCATCGCAAAGCTCGATCTGCGCCATGGGCGCGCGACGTATTGTTCGGCCGGCCATCCCCCCACCATGCTCGTGAAGGCCAACGAGGCCGATGGCGTGGAGGCGGAGTTGCTGAGCGTCCAGTCGGGTGTGGTGGGCGCCTTCTCGAGTATGGTGTACGAGAACGGTACCTTCTCGTTTAACCCCGGGGACATTCTCTTTATGTACACCGACGGTGCCATCGAGGCCCGCGATGCTGCAGGCGAGTTCTTTGGCGAGGCTCGTTTGCGTGAGGTGCTGCTTCGTGCCGCTGCTGAGGGCGTTGAAGGCCTGTGCGCACAGGTTCTGGATGAGCTCGATGCATTTACGGGTTCGGCACTCGATGACGATATCGCCCTCGTGGCGTTGAGGTTCGACCGGCGCGGCGTCTGATGCGTTTGCGTGCGAGGGTATCGGTGGACGGTGAACGGGGAACCATAGCAACATGAACGAGTGGAATGACATAGCCGTAATCGCCCCGGCGGGCGATATCGATATCGCTTCGGTACCGCGCCTGCGTGAGCAGGTCGATGCCCTCATCGAAAACGGGGTACGGCGCATTCTGGTGAACTGCCAGAATGTGAGTTTCATCGACTCGACGGGGCTGGCGTTCCTGCTCGTGCGCGCGCGGACGCTATTCGATCGCGAAGGGCTGCTCTCGCTGGTGAACACCTCTCCCCAGGTGGTTCGCTTTCTCCAGATCGCCCGCCTGCTGGACGCCCTGCATGTTTCGGCCGCAGAAAAGCCGCCTATTCCGGTGCTTGCGCCCGATGCGCCGCCCCTGTGGAGCAAAACGCTCGCCATTCGACCCGGCGTCGAGAACCTGGGCATGTACCGGCACCGCATCGCTGAGTTGCTGGGTGGCCTGCCGCTGTCGCGCGATGACTGCTTCGACACCGCTTTGGCGGCGGGCGAAGCGCTGTCGAATGCCTACGATCCATGGCCTGCGGGCGGCAAGGGGAGCACCATGGACGGTGATCGCCTACACCGACGCGTGGTGATCGAGGTGCGTGATTGCGGGTGCGGATTCGAGATCGCGGACGGCGAGGAACCTCCAGAGAGTCGAGAGCGCGGTCGCGGCATCCGACTCATGCGCATGTTGGTCGATAGCGTCGACGTGCGCCGTCGCGTCGACGCGCCTGGCACGCAGGTGCGCCTTATCAAGATGATCGCTTGATGCTCCTGCGGCGGGGCGGGGATCGCATTCGTTGCCACTGGTTTTGTTTTGGCGCCTGGGCAATGACCCCTCTTGACGAGCATGGTCTGGTACGGAAAAGGGCACCCCAAAGGATGCCCTCAATCAAATCATATGGAGGCGGCTCCCGGATTCGAACCGGGGGTAAAGGCTTTGCAGGCCTCTGCCTTACCACTTGGCCAAGCCGCCGAATGAATAGAGCCGATTCTTCAATCGGCTCTTTACAAACGATGGAGCGGACAACGGGGCTCGAACCCGCGACCCCAACCTTGGCAAGGTTGTGCTCTACCAACTGAGCCATGTCCGCTTGCGAGAAAGTACTATACGCAATCAGACGATAATGTGCAAGTCATTTTTCATGATTGTTTACGCTGCTGGGGTGATCCTTGGGGTCGTCCAGACAGCGACCGCCTGTCCTCACGGGCACGCCGCGACAAGTCCGCACCGGTGCCGCGGCGACGAGTTCTTGCCGCAGGGCTCGTTGGCTTGCGTGAGTCGCAGGCATCCTCCTCGAGATCGGTGCGCGGTAATCTGCGTAAAACCCGAGATTAGACTGCTGTTTCAAACAATTTTAAAAAAGATGGAAAAAGTTGT
>ENA-OPZN01000155-OPZN01000155.1-human-gut-metagenome-genome-assembly--contig:-NODE-155-length-26660-cov-6.215731_pt1 | contig 26660 bp, 27 predicted proteins | sample MGYA00242483_ERZ504503 | MGnify/ENA primary metagenome ERZ504503 (study PRJEB26092, sample SAMD00036285) | human gut metagenome | host: Homo sapiens | study: EMG produced TPA metagenomics assembly of... | reverse complement strand
AAGAAAAGAAAACATATCATCCTCAAGCTCCTTTACATCCGTTCAGGAAAAGACGGATGAGGAGGACAATTCCATCCGGACTTTAAAATCCGATCTGGAATACCTGAACCTGAAGGATGACCAGATCCGCTGGGCGTGCATTCTGAAAGCCCGTTATCCGGCCATGCCCCTGGAGTACGCCATAGCCGCCGTCAAGGACAGCATCCGTAACGGTGACTACCGTTACAGTGTGGGCGGCTGCCTCACTCCGCTGATAGAGAACTATATCCGCAAGTACAACGCTGAATGTTCAGGAGAAAAGAGGCAGGACGGTTTCCGTGCCGCCCTTGAGCGTCTAGGCATTTCTCCGGCACAGCAACATGAGATTCTGCATCTGTCCGCAGACTCCCCCCGTGTGCTGGAAGCCGCCCTGAAGGAAATCGAGCGCAGCAACGGGCGCATCAGGAGCCCGCTATGTTTTCTCAGGAGCAGGCTGATGTCCGTCCGGACCGCATGATATTTTGACATTAGTTAGTATGTGAAAGAACATTCCATCCTGCCGTCCCGCTGTGAAGCCGGTGCGGCAGGAACTTAAAAAAACGAAAGATTATGAAATCACAGGAAGCCAATGCGATCCCCTTGCGGGAGATACTGGAAAAATACGGTCATGAACCGGTCAGGTCCTACCACGGCTATCTCATGTACAGCTCCCCTTTCAGAAATGAGGAGACCCCCAGCTTCATGGTGAACCTGCACACGAACAAATGGAAGGATTTCGGTGAGGACAGCTCGGGAGGTGTGGCTGACCTGGTCATGCGTCTGGAACGGTGCGATTTTCACTCCGCCATGCGGCGGATTGAAAAAAGCGACCTGTCCGCCCCGTCCGACCCCCTCCCTGTTCCGACTTCCGCCGGGGATGCCGGCACCAGCCCCAGACTGACTGTCGACAATATCAATCCCCTGACCAACAGGATGCTTCTGGAATACATGGGCCGGCGTGGAATTGATGCGGACATTGCAAAGGCATATTGCAAGGAAGCATACTACCATTTCAGCGGAAGGAAGGACAGGCGCTGTTTCGCCGTAGCTTTCCCCAATGACAAGGGAGGCATGGAGCTCAGGAATCCGATATTCAAGGGATGTGCCGGAGTAAAAGCCGTCACCTGTCTTGACAATGGAGGCGACCGTTGTGCCGTTTTCGAGGGATTCATGGATTTTCTCAGCTATCTCCAGTATGCCAGGGAACATCCCGGACTGCCGCCAATGAATTTCTGCATCCTGAACTCCACGGCCATGGCCGGCAGGTCCGGAGAGTTCCTTTCCCGGCACCGGCTGGTACATGCCTTTCTGGACAACGACAAGGCAGGCATGGACGCCCTGGAGAAACTGGAGGGGAATCTTGGGAAGGATACGGTACTGGTCAATGAGTCCGTCCGGCTGTATCCCCGGCATAACGATTTCAACGAGTTCCTGCAAGCCTGTAAAAAAAAGCAATGACTGCAGGAAATGAGATGTAATACAGCAAACAATATGAAAGAAGTATCAGAAAAGATAACGGAAAGAATCCGCAAGCTTATCCGGCTCAAAGAATCCGCCACACAGATCGGATCTGAAGGTGAAGCCCATGCGGCGGCAGCGGCGGTACACCGCCTGCTTATGGAATACAACCTCTCCCTGCTTGATCTTGCCGGTGAGAATCCACAAAACCGGCTGACAGCCTGCGAATCTGACAGAATCAGCTACAAGGATGCAGCCGGCAATATCTGGAAACGGGACCTGATGAGGGTCTTATGTGAATACAATTACTGCAAGATGCTGCTCTACGCGGGCACAACCCATATGGTGGTAATCGGGACAGAGGAAAATGCGGCAACTGTCATTGCGCTCTTTGACTACCTGCGTAAAACCTTCAGACGTCTGTCCGAAGAGAAGTATTCCGGGTATGCACAAGGCAGACGCGGTTACTGGAGAACCGCCAAAGGTAAGAAGGACTATATCCGGTCTTATCTGGAAGGCTGCATACCCGGTTTACGCATGCAGTTGGAGAAGTCCGGGCAGACGCCGCAGGAAACCGGCCTCATGATCTGTCACCAAAAACTGATAGGCGACTATATGGGCAGGTTCAGGCTTGTCAGAAGAAAGCCTGTGGCGAACAGGCATAAGACGAACCACAAGGCTTATATGACCGGAGTTGATGACGGCCGCCATATAAGTCTGAGCAGGCAATTGAAGGATAATACTCTTTTTTAAAAGGATAAGAACATGGGCTTTGTCAACAGACTGATCACATGGATCATGGACCGGCTTTCCGTGGAGGTCGATCCGGATGCCGAATGGTTTTAGCAGATCGTGAAAAGGATGGTTGCGGTTCATCCCCGTTCACTTGATTAAAAACACATAAACGAAAAAATATGGAGATAAAAGGAAAAGTACTTACCCTCTTTCCGGTCAAGGAAGGAGTCGGAAAGACATCGGGCACTCCGTGGAAGTCCCGTGAGTTTGTGATAGAAACGCAAGACCAGTATCCGAAGAGGATCTGCCTGCAAGTGATGAATGACAACATGGACCGTTTTCCCATGGAGGAGGGTATGGAGGTCAGTGTCAAATTGACATTCCGCCCGTGAACGGGACGGCCGTTACTTCAACACGCTGACGGCATGGGACATCACCGTGCTGAATTCCCGGCCGTCCAATCAGGAAGGAGAAAACAGATGAGAAAGAAATTCTTTTTTCTGGGGATATTGTTGGGCGTCTGCCTGGCATCCCCGGCCCAGTTCTATTCCGCACGTACCAACCTGATAGGGCTGGCAACGGGCAACATCAACCTGGAGGGGTCCATGACGCTGAACCGCCGATGGTCGCTTCATCTACCGGTCCAGTACAATCCCTTCGTCTTTAAGGATAACCGCCAGTTCCGCAACCTGACTGTCATGCCGGGCGTGCGCTACTGGTTCGTGGAGTCCTACTCCAATTTTTTTTGTCGGGATGAACACCCTGGCAAGCGGCTATTCGATCGGCAGGATATGGAACAAGAAACGCTATGAGGGAGAAGGCTACGGCATCGGCCTCTCCATCGGCAAGGCCTACCCCCTGTCAAAAACATGGAACATAGAATGGGAACTCGGCGGCGCCGCGGTCTGGGCGAGGTACAACGAATACCGTTGCCGGGAATGCGGCGCCTTCCTGGGCAGAAAACACGGATGGTATCTGATACCTTCACGTGTGGCGTTGAACATGATATATCTTTTCTAAATGTACGGTCCTATGAAAAAAAGGAACATACCTGTAATCCTTTTACTTCCACTGCTGTCCTTATCCTGTTCCCTGTCCCACAAGATGGAAAGGAGCATCAGCAAGGTCGGTCTCTCACAGGCCGGCAAGCGGCCTGCACCGGACACGACATGCTATTCCGTTCCCGAAAAAATCACCTGGAAGGACAGTTCGGGAGTGGAACATATTGTCACCATGGCCGAACGTGACAGCGTTACGGGTGAAGAGATGACCGTGTTGCAGCTGGACGAGGTGACCATTGTCGCGCGTAACAGGAACATCCCCGAGCGTGCCGGGAAAGTGAATCTGGATTTTGTCGTGACCGTTCCGGGCAGGCTGATAGATGACAAATGGCAGGTACAGCTGACCCCTGTGGCCTACAAGCGTGGCAGACGCATAGAACTGGAGAGGATCTTCCTGTCCGGCGCCGACTTCGTCAAGCGGCAGAAAAAAGGATACGCGCAGTACCAGGCCTTCATAAACAGCATCATCCCGGATTCCGCCTATCTGAAAGAGATGTTCGACATGAAAGGCTACCGCCGTGCCATGGCCGAGCTGGAGGAGGAGTTCTACCAGGCATGGAAGCATGACTATATCGCCCGCGAGGAATGGATTGACTGGACTGAGAGATGGAACCGCCGTTACCAGCACTTCAACGCGAAGATGGAACGGAACCGCATGGCCATCGCCGGCCACAACACCATCCTGTCCGTACTTCCCGCCTACTGGCTCCGCCGTGACCTGGACACCACGCTGATTCCGTCCCGCTACCGCATGTTCTCGGAAGGCACCCCTCTGAAGGTACGCAGGGTGACGCCGGAAGATTCGGCGCGTATAGCGGAGAGATACTTCGATTACAAGCGCATTGCGGAGAACGAACGCAAACGTGACGCGGTGTCACGCAAATATGAGGAGCTGGTTCGTTTCCCTTACCAGGCCGCCCGTCTGGATACGGTCATCAGGAACAGGAACAATACCTTCAGCTATTATTACCGGCAGGAGATGGATGTTACCGATAACACGAAACGTATTGACCTGACAGTAGACGGAAGGATACTTGCCGTCAATGGCAGTTCCGCCAATTTACCGTCCTCGGATACCATTACCTATTATATAAGCAGTATGGTGCAGTTCCTGGACCATGCGCCCCGGTACAGGAAGGAGAAGATATACCGCAAGGCCACGGCCAATACGACCGCCTATATCAATTATCCGGCAGGCAGATACCTGTTTGACGAGGAATACGGGAACAACCGTTCCGAAATAGACAAAGTCCTGGAAGCGATCAACAAGCTGACCTATACCGGTGAGTTGGTGATGGACAGCATTGACATGACCGCCACCGCATCCCCGGAAGGCAGCGCGGCCGCGAACCGTATCCTGTCCAGGCAGCGTGCCGTTGCCTTGAAGGAGTACCTGTCCGGAAGGACGGATGACAGGACCGGCATCGACACCCTGATCCGTCCCCGGTGGATTGGCGAGGACTGGCAGCTTCTTGTCCGCAAGGTACAACAGGATACGGAAATGGATGACAGGTCAGCCGTTCTGGATATCATGTCCTCCGTCAAGGATCCGGACGCAAAGGAGGCCGGGATCCGGAAACGTTTTCCGGATGCCTACAAGCATATCAGGGAGAACTATTATCCTCTGGCACGTGCGGTGAACTTCGCATTCTACCTGCACCGCCGGGATATGATAGAGGAATTCAAATACACCACCGTCCTTGACTCGGCCTACATGCACGGTCTTGACCTGATGGAGGACAGGCAGTACAAGGACGCGCTGGTGATACTGTCGGACTATAACGACTACAACACGGCCATCTGCCTGATGTCACTGGGCTATGATGCACGGGCTGCCGGAATATTGGAATCCCTGCCGGAAAGTTCCAATGTGTGCTACCTGCTGTCCATCCTGTACAGCCGTCTGAAAGACGACGGCAAAGCCGTGTCCTCCTTCATGCGCTCACTGGAACTGGACGGTTCCAAAGCCTATCGCGGTCGTCTTGATCCGGAAATCAACCGGCTGATAACAACGTATAATTTAAACCTGTCGCAATATGAATAAAATAGTAAGAATTCTGCCCGGCATATTCCTGTCCCTGCTGTCACTTTCCTCTTGTGACGGCCTGTTCACCGAGGATTGTATCTACAAAGGATACCTGCACGCCCGTAACGGGTTCCATCACCCTTCCGATATGGGCACACCGGAACAGGCGGAGATGAACCTGATGGTTTTTCCGCTGACCGGTAACGGCGTGGCGGAATATGACAATCTTTCCATTCCTTTTAATGGAAGCGGTGATGCGTATGGGACCTTGCATATCGGGAGTTACGAGTTTCTCGCCTGCAACAAGGATGTCAACATCCTGGAGGATGCGGGCTCCGCCGCCACCGTCCGCCTGCGTGTTCCGACGGAACAGGGAAAGATCACGGCGGAGCAGGGATACGCGTATTCCTCTTCCGTGACCGGTACGGTCATGACTGACGACACCCTGCACGTCACCTGCGAGAGCAAACTGATGGTGCAGCGGATTGTCTTCAACATCACGGTGACGAATACGGGAATCCTGGAATATACCGGGATCACCGCCGAACTTGACGGCGTGACCACAAGCCGGTATGTACGTACAAGGGAAAAGGGAAGCGGTTTCGCCACCCTGCCTTTCACCGTCTCCCCTGAAAAGGAGAATTTCTTCCGGAAGGAAGTGCTGGTGTTCGGCATCAATACCGGGGTGAGCAATGTCATCCGTCTTCATCTGGACGGGGACATGCCCGTGGATGCGGATCTTGACCTGAGTGATGTGTTCAAGGACTTCACCGCTGACGGTATCAGTGTGGACATCACCGTCCGCGTATCCCCGTCCCTACATACCGCATCCGCTTCCATCGAGGACTGGCAGAATGTGGAATGGGGCCAGGGAATAATTACTTATTAATACTGTTTTTTATCATCAAATTAAAATTTTACAAAATGAAGAAAAATGTTTTTGTTCGCAGCGTGTCTTGCCGTATTGGCATGCGGCTGCTCCGAGAATGAAGAAGGAACCGTCAAGGATGTCCGTGCCTCCTTGAAAATCAACGCCAACATCGGTGCTCCCGCTGTTTCCCGCGCGGAAAAGACCGCCTGGGAAGCCGGTGACAAGCTGGGTCTTTATGTCTGCAACGGTACTTTGGGCACTCCGTACAACCAGAATGCCGTCTATACCAACACCCCTTTCACCTATTCAGCTGCCGGATGGACTTCGGAAGAGATCCTGCTGGATGAGAACGAGGCGACGGTGTTCGCTTATTATCCGTATGATGCCACGCTGACCACCCCTCCGCCCTCCGGTGGACATCACCACCCAGACGGACCATCTGTACGGACAGGGCGACACCAAGGCGAGCATCCTGAACCGTAATGTGAACATCACGATGAAACATGCCCTTTCACAGGTCGTATTCCGCATGAAGAAAACGGAAGGATACAGACAGGAAGGCGTCCTTACCGGAATCACACTGAAGAATGTCGGTTCCGCCACTCCGTTGTATACCCGTGCCACTATGGATATTTCAACAGGTTCCCTGACAAAAACGACGGCAGGCAATGTGGAATTCAGCGCCGGCGCCACTCTGACAGACAAGGCCGTATCCTTTTCATCCATTGTCGTTCCGGTTGATGCGACAGCGGGCAAGGATATGCAGGCCGTGTTCACCATTGACGGAAAGCAGCTGCAATTCACCTTCCCGGCCGGAACGAAATGGGAACGCTCTTACCGTAATATCTACGACATCGTACTGGGGAATAACGGTCTGGTCATCGGCGGTGCCGATGGCAGCGGTGTGACCATCGAACCCTGGACAGACGATGTGAAAGGTGAAATCCAGCTTGTACCTGTAATCTGACTTTAAGGGGCGGGAAGCCTTTCTTCCCGCCCTGTTACAAACCATATCGGGGCTGTCAATCCCCCATAATCAGACAAAACGATGAAAATGAAGAATATTTTAAACAGCCTTTTCCCCTGGCTGGCCATGACAACCCTCCTGTCCCTGCAGGGCTGTGAGAATGAGGAAGGCACCGCAATCCACAGCCGTGATACCGTGTCCTTTGAAATTGACGCAGGGGGAGCACGGGCAACCGAGACACGTTTGAGACCGGGGATGCCATCGGCGTCTATGCGGCAGTACGCATGTCATCAGCGCCTGCAACCTTGAAAACGTCCGGAAACTATGCGGACAACAAGCGGTTCATCTGGAACGGCTCGCAGTTCGTGGCGGACGGGGACGCCAACGAAATAGCCGCCGGCTATGAAACGGATTATTATGCCTATTACCCCTACAGGGAAGACATGGGCAATCCGTTGGATTATGATTTCAGCATACAGGGGGACCAGCGGGAAGGCATCACGCTTTCCGACTTCATGTATGCGGCCAACAGGAGCGGAACAACCGATAAGGTCATAACGCTCGCCTTCTCCCACCGGCTGTCCCGGCTGCAGGTCACTTATACGCCGGAAGCGGGAGAGGCACTTTCCGGCGTGACCATCCAAAGGGCCAAGGCTACAGCCAATATCAACCTGGGAACCGGCACCGCCAATACCCTTGGAGCCACCTCGGATATACGGATGTATAATGACGGCGGCACATTCACTGCGGTCATTCCGGCGCAGGACCGGGATGCCGACGGTACATTCCTTACCCTTTTATTTGCCGACGGCACAAAAAAGGACTACACCCTTACGGCAAAGAAAGAATTCCTTGCGGGGCATACTACCGTAATTCCGTTCATGGGCAAAGAGCTGCAGTATACCTTTACCGTCAGTCCGGAAACCATCGGCAGCGGCTATTCCGGCGGCATCTATAACTACGAAACGGTTTCAAACAAATATTATTCAATAAACGGGAAGCCATTGCCCGGCACTGAGAGTCCATTGGATTACACGGTTTCAACGACAGACGTCTGGATAACCCCGGACAAGGCGGGCAAAACAATAAAGGTGGCGGAAAACCTGAATACCGCTCCCCGAAACGGCAAGGTCCTGTTTACCCAGGCAGAATCCGGAAAGACTTACATCCTGCCGGTACAACAGTCCTCCGCTACCACGCGGCAGACCTTGCAAATCAGCACAACTGCGGGAAACATACCCGCTGCCGGAGGAAACAAGGCTGTCACAGCCGTTCTCAGCACTTATTATAACGACCACCGGGATCCTGATAAAAAAGAAAATGTAACGGTTTCCCTCAGTGGAACCGGGACGGGATTCAGCCTGTCCGGGAATCAGGTCCTGGCTGTCAACAATACTACGACAAATGCCAGAAGTATTACCGTAAAAGGCAGTTACAACGGCATAACATCGGATAACAGCCTGACCATAACACAGGATGCCGGTGCAAAACAATACGCATCCTGGAGCGACTGGAGTGTAACCGTATCGGCCAATCCGGAAACGGTTGCAAACACGGGAGGTACATCCGTCATCACGGCCGATGCAGCCCGTACCCGTGCGTGGACGTGGAACGGTGTCGGCGGTTCAGGAGGTACGGAAACAGACAGGGCCACACCGTCATTGTCGGCAGCCGGCAGCGGATTCAGCCTGTCCGGAACAACACTGACAGCAGGCAACAACACAACAACATCTGAAAGATCCTGTACAGTCACGGCAACCCATGCCGGTAAATCAGCGACCTGTACAGTCAAGCAGCCGGCCGGAACAACCGGTTACGGAGATTGGAAAGTAAACATATCCGCCAGTCCGACCACTATCGCGGCCGCCGGAGGAACGTCAACGCTGACCTGCTCGGCTGCGCGTGACGTATATACCAATGGGGTAAAGACCGGTACGGAAACCGCCACACCTGTCATCTCGGGCAGTGCAGCCGGATTCAGCCTGTCCGGAAAAACAGTCAGCGCCGGCAACAACACCTCAACAAGCACGCGAAGTATAACATATACGGCAACCCATGCCGGTAAATCAGCCAGCTGTACGATCACCCAGTCTGCAGGAAACAGGCAATATGCGTCATGGAGTGCCTGGAACGTGACAGTGTCAGCCAATCCGGCCACGATAGCCGCAAGCGGAGGCACATCCTCCATCAGCGCGGCGGCAACCCGTACCCGCACATGGACGTGGAACGGTGTCAGCGGTTCCGGCGGTACGGAAACAGACAGGGCCACACCGTCATTGTCGGCAGCCGGCAGCGGATTCAGCCTGTCCGGAACAACACTGACAGCAGGCAACAACACAACAGCGTCTGAAAGGTCCTGCACAGTCACGGCCACTTCAAACGGCAGGTCGGCCGCCTGTACGGTCAGACAGTCCGCCGGCAGTCAGACAACGGAGTACGGCAACTGGACCACGGGCTCATTGTCAGTGTCCGCCAGCCCGTCCGGTATCGGCTCATCCGGAGGCACAAGCCGCCTGAGTGCGACAGCATCACAAAGCCGTCCGAAATACACGAAGTGGAACGGCATAACAACAGGCACCACCACAGAATACCGGAGTGTGGATGTGAGTTCATCCGCCTCATGGTCAGGAAGCGCGTCGGGCTTCAGCCGGAGCGGCACGACTGTCACAGTGGCGGCCAATGGCAGCACTTCATCCCGCAATTGTACCTATACGGCAAGTTACGGAGGAAAATCAGGCCATGTGACAATCCATCAGGATGGAAAGCCCGCCGATGTAATCACCTACGGGTACATATTCACGCTCGGAGCCGTCAGCGGTGATGACGTCGTCTCCACCGGGGGAACCGTCACCTACAGTGTCACCTCACAGAAGATCACATACACCAACGGCAGCGAAACCTCCCGCAGTAATATCGGCTGGTCGGCTTCCGCCAACGTGTCCTGGATCAGTGCCGGCACAAACTCGGCAACCGTCAGTGAAAACCCGACAACTTCCGACCGTAGCGGCACGATTACGCTGACCCAGAACGAAAGCGGAAGGAAACTGTCAATCACTGTATACCAGGACAGAAAGGTATCGGTGGACATAAACTAAAAACTATAAATATGGATAAACCATTCAATCATCTCATTATTTGTCTGACGTTTGTAATGCCGGTTGCAGCCCTCAGCGGCTGCTCCGGCCCTAACGACAGTCCGGAGCAGGACGCCGTCATGTCCATCAGCTCCTGCACGGCACGTGGTGATGACGGGCAGGAAATGTCCGTCAGCGAGTTCGGCATGTTTGTAACGGATACGGCGGGAAACCTGTATCCGGACAACATCCGAGTCCTCAACCGGTCCGGGAAATGGACATTCGCGGAGATTTCCCTGTCGGACGGGGATAAAGGCATATATGCGTATTATCCTTACAACCCGTCCTTCAGCGGCGGAAAGATGGGCCTGGACGCAAGGAGCCAGACAGACTATCTGTATTCGGAAAGGACCATGGTGTCCGGGAACGCACCCTCCGCCTCCATCACCCTGTATCATCTTCTTTCGAAGGTGACTTTCAGAATGCCCGCCGCCGTCACCGCGGTCAGAGTGGCGGATTACAGCTACTCCGCTTCGTACAGTCTTCTGACGGGCTCACTGGAGATAAAACCGGAAAAAGGCACAATATCCTCAGGAACAGGAAGCCTGCTGCTCTATCCCGGTGACAGTCCGGCCATGCACGTGGCGCTGGTGGCCGGCGGACATCCATACGACTTCGTCATGCCGGCGGCGTCATTCCGATCCGGAAAGGAATATGTCTACACTTTGAAAACCGCCGGAAATGGGGTGGAGATAGAGGACATCACCATCACCGGCTGGCAGCCCGGAGGCAATTATGAAGGAACAATAACTGAAAAAGAACAAGAAAGGCAATGAAAAAGAAAATTTATACTTTCTCCGTCCTGCTGGCGGCGGTTCTTCCGGCAGGGGCACAATCCATCAAAAGTGACATCAACACCGTCCTGAACGACATCGCACTGCCGGTTTTCCTCGGTGTGATGGTCATGGCGCTTGCCGTAGGCATAGGAAAGAACTGGAGACTCATCAATGACGAGAACAGCGAGGGCAACAAGAAACAGGGATGGATGAACGTCGCCTACATGGTCGGCTATGTCCTTATCGCGGTGACCGTCATCAGCTTCTGCGTGGGCAAGATAGCCGGTGTCAGCTTCTCAATCTGACCGCCATGGAGTACAAGGTGCGCAAAGGGATCGAGAACCCGTGCAAGATACACGGGCTGCTGGTACGCGACTTCTATCTGTTGCTCGGTTACGGCGGATTCGCCGTGGCCGTGCTCCTGCTGAACGTCAAGAGCTGGCTGGAGGACGGTACGACAGGCGGTGAAATGCTTTTCATATTCGTATTGCTTGTCGGATGTGGTCTGTTGTTGGCAAGGAAGTTCTATAAGAATGCCTCAAGGAAGAAGTACAGGCCGCCGCATTGGGAGAAGACGGTTACAAACCGTGATGTGAGAAATGCTTTAATGAAAGACAGATAAACTATTGACAGTATGGAAAGTGTTAGAAACTGGCTGGAACAAACAATCGGAATGCCAATTGATTATATATGCATCATTATCATGGGGATGCTGACACTGAATGTTTTGATAAGAATTGCCATACATGGGAACATGGAGTTCTTAAAAAAGTATGGCAAGAGTGGCAATGATACCGAAAAAAAATCAATGATCCCTCTAAAGAAAGGAACGACTCATCGTCTGCATGATTCAACTTTTTTAAGGAGCTGCCAACAGTGTTTGCCCCCCAATGTAATCTTACCCAAACAAATCTTTGCAAACAGGAGAAGAATACTAAAGTAGGCAACACTTGAATATAGCACAAGAAACCTTGTCCAATAACAGGTCGACGCATTGGGAGAAGACGGTTACAAACCGTGATGTGAGAAATGCTTTAATGAAAAAACAGATAGACTACAGAAAATATGAATAGACTTATAACTGACTGTCCCGAAGTGCTGTTTGCTTTTGTCTGGACATTCTTTTTTTGTGTGTCTTTTGTCTTTTATTGTATCACCAAGGAAAATAAAAGATTCAAGAAATATACGTATACGTAAAAACAGCACTCCTAAAGAAATTGGAAATAAGGAAATAGGTGGTGAAAACAATGATAAAAAAGAAGATGATAAAGAGTTGCCTCCTTAAACTGTTGCTTTGTCTGTTACCGGTTTTGACATGGCGGAGTTCCCACAGGTTGATGGCTATACCCAACAATAGCATGGGCGGAAGGAGTATTATCATAACTCTCCAAAATATTATAAAGTTGGGGTCAACTCCGGAGAGAGGGCAGGCAAATACCCAGTAAATCCCTGACATACAGGAAAGGATACCAACCGGTGCATAGCAGATCCATTCTTTGGAAACCCAAAATGCGGAAAGCGGAACGAGGACTACTGAATAGGCAACCGAAATTCCTGTCACAATCAATAACTGTATCCCAAGCGGTAGTGTTCTGAAATGAACCACGGCTGTGAACAGGAGCGGATAAATGACCAGTGCGCATAGAGCAATACATAGAAAAACATTAAAATGCTTTTCTCCGATTTCCAACTTTACAGTGATTTTGTCAGTCAATGTTTTAAGGGCTGTACTGATTTCATTCATAAACTAAAAAGATATAAAGATACAATATGTTTTATTGCTGCAAAGATATGAATAACAACTGAACGGGATAACAAATAAAAAACAAACTATAAGAAAATGGCAAACGAAGGATATTCCATACTGGATGTCATCAATGACGAATACGGTGTCATCCTTACCAGAAACGGCTGCGTGTCTGTAGCGTTCCGCATGTACAATCCGGAATGTTACAGCCTGCACCGTACCGACCTGGAGGAGCGCAACGCGCGTCTCTACCAGGCGTTCAAACACCTGCCCTCCGGCAGCTTCGTGCACAAGCAGGACGTGTTCCTTAAAAGGGAGTACGTTCATGAGCTGGAAGGGGACAGCTTCATCGACAAGGCGGAACAGAGGCATTTCTCCGGCCGTGAGTATCTGGAACATGACTGTCTTCTGATATTCACCCTGTCCGGCCTGTCCTCCCTGGCAGCCTCGTACAATGCCAACCCGTTCTCCTACCGGGAGAGGCTGCATGTGTCCGACCGGGAGAAACTCACCGAATTTCTGGAGGGGGTGAACTCCGCCATTGGTGTGATAAACAGTATCAGGGACACCCGTCTGGAAAGGATGGCCGCCGCCAGCCTGAGGGAGTATGTCATCCGGTACATCAACTTCTTCCCCCGGGCTGACTGCGACCGTGACATCCATTTCTCCGGAGAGATCACCGTCGACCGGGAGAAAGCGCGTTGCTATACCGTCTGTGACGGTGACTATCTGCCTGACCGCACCGTCAGAAGCGATGTGGAGGACACCACACTGCCCGTGTCCGGATGCAGCCTGTACATGGCGGAACTGGAAGGCCTGGGCGTGCACCTGCACTGCAACCATGCGGTCAACCAGATCCTCTATTTCGAGGCTCGGAGAAACTTTATGAAGAGTTCTCCCGCCGTGTGGCGGTCTACCGCACCAACAAGGGATGGGACAGGGCCATGCTGGAGCCGAAGGCGGACGAGCTCGAGAACATGCAGAAGGAGATCATGGAGGAGAGGCAGCTCCTCTGCCGTGCCAATTTTTCCGTCATGATATGGGATGACAGCCCGGAACTGCTGGACCGGGCCGAGAAGAAGCTGCGGGAATACCTGACCGTCTCGGACTTCAAATTCTATATACCGTCCTACGAGCATCTGGCCAACATATACCTGGCTTCGGTTCCCGGACAGGAGAAAGGGCTTGACAGCGGTTTCCTGTTCCTGACCCCGCTTTCCCTCGCGCTCTGTCTGTTCATCAACTACACGACATTCACCCCGGATGAGGAAGGGGTGTATTTCAATGACCGTATTTATCAGATACCTTTGAAAAAGGATATCTGGGACGCGAAGAAAAAACGCATACCGGCCCGCAACGGCATCGTGGTGGCATCCACCGGCGGCGGCAAGTCCGTGCTGACACTGAATATCGTGCAGCAGCTCATCGAGCAGGGCTATATCGTGGTGGTGGTGGAGTTCGGGTACTCTTTCGGACAGCTCTGCAAGCTTTATCCTGAAATCTCGCTGCATGTGGACTATGACGGGGAGACACCGCTGGGTCTGAATCCCTTCGATCTGGAAGGCCGTTCCCTTGACAACAACAAGATAGAGGTGCTATCGGGTATCGTGCAGCGTTTCTGGCGCCGTATGTTCGGGAAGGACGAGGAGGAGCAGTCCGTAGCCCTCACAAAATTCATCCAGGATTATTACGCCACCTGCCTGCCGCCCCATTCCTTTCCCTCTTTCTACCGCCACGTGACGGAGCATTATGAGGATATTTGCCGGCGGAAGGACGTAGACCCCAATTATTTTGACCTGTCCTCCTTCCGCCTCATATGCAGCGAGTTCCTTCCCGGTGAACGGTATGCCAATGTATGCAGGACCGACGGAGTGCCCGATTTCGGGAACAGGCGGCTGGTCGTGTTCGAGCTGACGCAGATCAAACAGGACAAGTTCCTCTCCGACCTGGTCATGGCCCTGATCTTCGACGTGATTCATGACAAGATCCTTTCCGACCGGACCAGAAGGGGAATGATCATTTTTGACGAGTATGCCGAGACGGCGCAGATGAAGTCCAGAGGCGAGGATATCAGCATACATTCCGCAGTCGCCTTCTGCTACCAGAAGATACGCAAGGAGAACGGTGCGGTGATGACCATCGTCCAGAGTCCCGACCAGCTTCCCGATGACGAATTTACCAAAGGCATGATCACCAATACCCAGCTGCTGTACATCCTTCCCACAACGGATGTGGTATACAGGGCCGTGGAGAAAAGGTTCGAGATGGGGGGCGACCCCGCCCAGTGCAACATGATGCGGTCCATCCGCAACGACTTTTCCGGGGAGCGTCCGCATTCCGAGTGCTTCATCCGCTTCACCGGCGGCCAGGGGAGGTATGCGGTGGTGGTGCGCAACGAACTGAGCCGGGAGAAGTTCCTCGCCTTCCAGACCGACGGGGAGACATGGGCTGAGATTGACGGCTATTCCAGGACCATGCCGATGGAGGAAGCGATAGGCAGATACATGGAGAGACACCCGTCAAAGGACAGGAAATGAAAGGAGACCGTATGGAAAAAGGATTAAAGGGATACAGGCCGCTTCTGCTTCTGCTCCTGTGCGGCGGAATGACCTTGAAGGCTGCCGCACAGGCGGCGATTACCGACCCTCTCAACACCGCCCAGAGCACACTGACCGCGGGAAATACCGCAGCAACGGTGAAACAGGTGACGGAATCGGTGAACAGGCTCCAGACCGCCCTGGACTATGTCCAGAAGGTGTCCGCCACCGTCAGACGCGCACGGATGTTCACGGACCTGATAGACCGGCAGAACCGGTTGAACAGCAACTGCCTCAGGACGCTGGAAGAGGCGGAGAAGATGGACATGAAGGGGCTGCCGGGCATCACTTCGGCCGTGCAGGACGTGGTGGCGAACAACGCCGCCATCATCTCCCTGACCATGGACATACTCGGCAGTGACCTGAAAATGAACGACAGCGGACGGATAAAGCATCTGAGGAAGTGTCTGGAAAAGCTGAGGGAGCAGGAGGCGGGACTGTCCGCCATCCGTCAGACCATCTCCCGTACACGGACAATCAGACGGAATTTGGGACTTGTAACAAAATAGGAATCAGAACAAAGGAGGAATATCATGAGATTGCTTTCAATTTTTTTCTTTTTTACAGGAATGTCGCTGCATTGCGTGACGGCGGGAGCCCAGTGGGTGGTCACCGACCCCGGCAATACGGCACAGGGAATCATCAATGCCGCCAATACGGCCAGTACGGTGAAGCAGACGGTGGAACAGGTGAACAGGCTCCAGACCGCCCTGGACTATGTCCAGAAGGTGTCCGCCACCGTCAGACGCGCACGGATGTTCACGGACCTGATAGACCGGCAGAACCGGTTGAACAGCAACTGCCTCAGGACGCTGGAAGAGGCGGAGAAGATGGACATGAAGGGGCTGCCGGGCATCACTTCGGCCGTGCAGGACGTGGTGGCGAACAACGCCGCCATCATCTCCCTGACCGGGGATATACTCAGCAGTGACCTGAAAATGAACGACAGCGAACGGATGGAGCAGCTCGACGGATGTCTTCAGGAAGTCCGTCGCCAGGAGGCTTCACTGGGCACCATCAGACAGATCATGTCACATACGCGTACCATCAGACGGAATTTGGGACTTGTAACGGAATAGGAATATGGCATCAATAACAGAAATATCGGTCGAGCATATCCACAATGCTTATGAAAGTATCCGGGGGAACATCGCCGTGGAAGCCTTCTATGCGGTAGTGACGGGATTCATGGCTGTCACGCTCATCCACCGTCTGTATACGGTATACCGGGAGGTACAGTCCAACGAGGACGGCACGCCCACCATGAAGGATTACATGAACCTGGTGTGGCAGTATGTATTCTGCATAGCCGCCGTCGCACTGTTCCCCGTGCTGCTGGAAGCCCTGGAAACGGTGTTCGGCAAACTGATGGACGATCTGCAGGCCGGATTCGGCGGAAAGGTCTATGATGTGGCCGACCTGTTCCAGAAGCCGATAATCGCACAGTTCGAGAAACAGTTCAGCGACATGTCGGTAATGGACGTTGCCGGCGTGTTGCTCAATCCGGTCGGCAGTTCGTTCGATTATCTGCTGGCGTATGTGGCCGGCGTCATAGCCGCCCCTTTCTACATGTACGCGCAGACCCTGTTCATAGGCGGCAGATACATGTTCCTGCTCCTGCTGGAACTTATATCCCCTGTGGCGATAGCCTGTTTCTACAACGAGAGTACCCGGACGTATTTCCATACGTGGTGCAAGAACCTGCTGGTCTGTTATCTGATGGTACCGGCCTTCATCCTTGCCAGCAAGTTTTCGGACGCCATCGTCTGCGAGTATGTCATGAACACCTCGTGGAATGTCGTCCTGCAGGTGTTGTTTTCCCTTGCGTTGAAACTGTCCCTGCTGGCGATTGTGAGAGGCAGGATCCATAACCTTTTTTAAAACAACGGAAGAATATGAAAATGGATATAAAGAATATGGTGAGGGACTTCGCCTCACTGGGAGAGGCCAAGAAGCGGTCCTCCGTCTATGTCAAGGCGGTCAGCCTGTTGTGTGCGGCCATCGTCGCCCTGGTGCTGTTCTTCATGAACATGACCGTCCGCGGAGTGACGGACAGGATCCTTGTCGTGAATACCGGCGGAGAGTTCCTGCAATTGAAGTCCATGGAAACGGACAAGTTATACGAGACCCTGTTGAAGGCCCACTGCAACGCGGTGGCCTATTATGTAAACTCTTTCGACAGGATGAGCATCTCCGGAAACCAGGCGCAGGCCGTGTTTCTGGTGGAGAAATCCGAGCTGAACGCCATCTGGAACAAATACCTGAACGACCGCGCCTATGCCGACGCGGCGGACAGGGGTGTCATCTACAAGTGCGTGTTTGAGAAGCTGCACAGGGTCGGGATACGTGATGACGGTTACAACGTGCTGTTCACCTCCATCCTGTCCATCCATGATGCCGGCGGGGTCAAACGTATAAGGATATACAGCCGGGGCGACGCCATACGCACCACCCCGTCCTATCCGGAGAATGTGACAGGCTTCTTCTTCCGGAACTATACACAGGAATACGAGCTGTTGGATAGCTCGGATGGAAACAAAGAAAGGAATTGAATAAAACAGAAGAACATGAAGAAGACTCAAGTAATCATTGTCAGCGTGTTCGGGTTACTTGTCCTTCTTGTCATCTGGACAATCTCCGCGATGAAAGGAAAGGAAGAGAATCAGAACACCGTCCGTCTTAGCACGGACAACAAGGATGTGACCATTACGGATGTGAAGGCCCAGCTCGAGCGTACCCCCCTGCGCAAGCAGGCGGAGGGACAGGGCGGGGACAATCCGGTGGACATAGAGCGTATGCGTCAACTCATCATCAACAGTGAGATGCCGCCGGAAGAGGAATACGGGCGGAAGGCGGATACCGCCTCCTATATCCTTCCCACACAAGAGAACCTGGACAGTATCACCCGTGAACTGCGGAAGAAGAAAAAAAGGAAACAGGAGAAAAAGAAGGTGGAGAAGAAGGAAGAGACAAAGGAAGCCCCTGAGGCAAGGACAAGATTCAACACGGTCGCCTTGCACAAGAGCAGCAGGCGGAACGCCATCCGCGCGTACGTGCATTCCGACCAGGTCGTGATGGCCGGATCCACGCTGAAGATGCGTCTGGGTGAGGACTGTCTCACCGATGACGGCCGTCGGGTGAGGAAGGACTCGCCGGTGTACGGGGAAGTGAGGAAGATAGACGGCGAAAGGGTCATTGTGGAGATCAGGACAGTCAATGTGGGCGGCAATATCCTTCCGTTTAAAAAAGAAGTATATTCTTCTGACGCAATGGAAGGTATCTATGTACCGGGGAACGCAAAGGCGGAAATCAACAAGGATGCCACGGCCGGGGCGGTGGACGGGACAAATCCGCAGATAACCGGAGGCCTGGACATGGGCAGCCAGCTTATTGCCGGAGGCGTGAACGGTGTGGTGAACGCCACCAAGCAGGCCGCAAGCAAGAATATCAAGAAAGTGAAGGTCACCATCAAGACCAACTATGCCGTGTTTCTGATGGAGAAAAAAGAACCGGGGGAAAGCTGACCGGAAACGGCATATTGAAACATTAAAATAGTGTGTATTCACGCCACGAACAGTCAGGGCAAAGAAGTGATGAAAAGGCATCTGTGGATGAGAAGCAAAAGTCCCGGATAATGGTCCGGAACCTGAAAAGTAAACAATAAATAAAAACAAAAATTATACAATGGAAACCATACAGGAAATTATAGATACAATAAAACAATGGCCGGCCACAATATGGTGGGTTATGGGAGCTCTTTTCATTATCCCCCGGTTTTGGGATACTCCACCGAGAAAGAAACGAAATAAAGATAAAATGACGGATGATAAGAATAACGACTTAAAAAGTTCAAATATGACTGATAAAAAAGAATTTGGAGGCAACCTGATGGAAGAAGGTGTCATCATGTGGGCCATATTTACCAAGAGGGGAAAGCAGCCCTGCGTATGGATTACGAAGTACATCCCGAGAATGGAAAAGTCGGCTATGGAAGGTTGTTGTCCCCTGATGTATCCGTACTGCATGAAATCCTCACACCGGATGATGCTGACAGGTTTCTTTCCCTTCCTGAATACGGGATTTCGATACGGATCAGGATGCGCCTACGATATCAGGGAACTGAGGACAGGGTAGTAAAGCAATCGGAGTATGAGCCGGAAATGTGCTTTCCCGTGTGGATAGTGCCACAGGAGAACGGACAGGTCAGCCTATACCTTGAGGAACCATCCATAAACCAATGCGCTATTCAGGATATAACCGGATTACCGGGAGTGCCTGATTTGCAGCCGGACGGTGTACCCGTAAGGGGCGAAATGCTGATACGACGAGCAAGTCCTCTTGGGGAGTTTCCCCGAATATTCGAGTGTCTGGAAAAGAGAACAAACAGAAAAAGCGACCTGATGAAAGAAGGTGTGCTTGTGTGGATTATGTTCACCGCAGAGGAGAAAACCGTCCTGTATGCGAATGACCGGATACATTTTGCAGAGGATGGAAAATATGTTCCGGGACAGCTACTCTCCCCCGATATCTCCGCCTTTCATCAGGTTTATGACTGGGATGAACAGTATCTGCAGATTCGTTCAAGCCCCGAAGTTTCAGTACGGTATCGGATACGGCTCCGTTATCCGGGAGCAGACGATACCGGTATAGAAAGATCGGAATATGAACCGGAAGCATGTTTCCCCGCATGGATCGTAAAGGAGAAGGCCGGTCAAACCAGCCTGTATTTGCAAGAGCCTTCTACCGGACAATGCTTCATTCCGGATATGGGTGGATTACCGGGTCTGCCGGAACTACAACCGGATGACATACCCGTCAGGGTCGAAATGCTGATACGCCAGGCCCACTGTATTTTCGACACGGTAGATCCGACCTTTCTGAAAGCCAGAAGGAACAGCACTAAGGAAAGAGAAAAATACGCGGATCTTCCACCTTCTTATGCCGAAATCCTCAGAAAGATAGATGCCGAAAGGGAAAAAGAGGGACACCGGCCACACATAAACCCAATAGTGTCCACTCCGCCTGTTTATATCGAATTATCTCGAATTACTTGATGGGGCACCCGAAGATATGGAAAAGACCGGAATGCCATACTGAGTATGTTCATAAAATTCACATCCTACTAAACGGGGCTTGTATTCAAGGATTACGTTCTCCAAGCGCATGGTTTTATGCTTATGTTTACAGAGGAATATCATATGTGTTACCTCATAAATATTATTAGAAAACAACTCCCGTTTTTTTTGGCGGATGGTCGTCATGATAGTCGGATCTATTATATATTCTCCGATAGTGAGCCAGACATGATGGGACATGGTAGGTACCCTATGCCCAAATTGGGCGAGGAGCTGCCTTCTCGTGGCAGACCATATCTTATTCCCGTTAAGCCGGCAATCACCAGATGTGACAATCGAATCAATGTTGTATTGGCTTTTTAGTCTGTCATGAATTTCCATGCATACTATATTACACCTGAATGCAATATTGGATTCTCCTTGTTCCTCGATATAATCAACTATACAAGAGAATACTTCCGGCAAGTCATTGGCATTCAAGGTGTCTTTGTCAACTGGAAAACGCACATCGGGAAGTTTGAATTGATGACCAAAATTACGGACAGTAAAATCATAGGCTCCTTCAAGAGAGGCTGTGTAGCTCCGGCTGAAGTGAATCCGTATGAAGTTTTTAAGACGTATAAAAAGAGAATTTATTTTTCTGTACATGTTAGATATTTTTTTATGAAGCCGCAAAAATATAGAATTAATCATATGAGACCAAACAGAATTTACATCACAGGAATACTTCTCCTGTTTGCTTTTTTATCAGGAAGAGCCCAGCAGCCCCGTATTGACGAGCTGGAGTGCAGAAACCTGAAGATCGGTTATGAGAAGACGCTCCATATGATATTCCCCACTCCCGTGAAATACCTGAACATGGGGGATGAGAACATCATAGGGGAAGTCATACAGGTATGTCCGTCCGTCATCCGGCTGAAATCAACGGTAAGGGATTTCAAAGGAGAGACCAACCTGTCGGTTGTTACGGAGGACAGCAGGTATTACACCTATTGCATATCCTTCGACGAGGGAGCGCAGGCTGTCTACAAGGAGGGCGGTACCATGCCGGAAACGGCGGTTCTTCCGGTTTCTGACGAGAAACTGACCCATGTGATCTATCCGGAAAAAATCGTGTATGTGGATTTCGGAAACACCACCGTACAGGTGGAGAAAGCGGAGAATGTGAACAATATTGTCGCACTCAGGGCCGTGTCGCCGTTTGCCCTGCAGACCAACCTTACCGCCATCACCGAAAGCGGCAGGTTCTATACGTTTGACCTGCGGTATGCGCCCGGATGTGAGAGATTTTCCTTCATTGTGGACAAACAGGACACCAAAAGGAAGCAGGTGGCCATACTGGAGGGAAGAGAGCGGAATACCCGGCAGAAAGCACTGCTTGAAAAGGAGATATCACGGAGGCCGAAGCTGCTGACCAATATCAGGGACGAGGTGGCCGGCATGAGATTCTGCGTGACCAATATCTTTGTGGACAATGATATCCTGCTGTTCCGCTTCGGGCTGCACAACCGTTCCCAAATCGGCTATACCATGGACTTCATCCGTTTTTATATACAGGATGCGAAAAAACGGAAAAAGACCGCCGTCCAGCAGCTGGAGCAGCAGCCTCTCTTCTCTTTCAACCGTCCGGAGGAGGTGGCTGCGCTTTCCTCATGTGACTTTACGGTCGCCCTTCCGAAATTCACCATACCGGACAAGAAGGTGCTCATCATAGAAATACAGGAGAGAAACGGGGGAAGACATTTCTATTACAAATTGAAGAACAAACAGCTGATCAATGCGGAGATACTGTTCCCGGAGATTGTAGGAAAACCATAAAGGATACCACATGATAACGAAACTAGTTCTGTTCCTATGCCTCTTCTGTCCGGTACCTGATAAGGAAAGGGCCATATTGGAGGACGCACTCTCCCGGTGTTCCAGTCTTGAGCGCATCGGGGAGATCATGGACATCGTGGAGAGGCATCATCTGGAATACAGGATACCGGTACATCCCCCTGTACACCGGTTCCACCGTATCAGTTCCGCCTACGGATGGAGGAGCGACCCGGTTACCGGACAGCGCAGGTTCCATTCAGGAGTGGATATTGCGGCGGAACTTGCATCGACCGTGCATGCCGCAGCTGATGGAAAGGTCATATACTCAGGAAGAAAGGGAGGATATGGATACTGTGTGATGATACGCCATGCCTATGGTTTTGTGACCCTGTACGGGCACTTGTCCGCCTGTTATGTTCCGGAAGGGGAAGAGGTCAGGAGTGGCAAAGTGATCGGATTCATCGGATCAAGCGGAAAAAGCACGGGAAACCATCTGCATTATGAGGTGAGAAAGTACGGAAGGCCGGTCAGGCCATACATCAGAAAAAGAAGAGGATTATGAGAATACTGGACTACATGGAAAGATTACAGACACTGACCCGTCTGCTGAAAAAAGAACATACAGGAAGTCTTACGCAAATGGCCAGGAATATGGGAGTGCATCGTCTTACCGTCTATAATTACATGAATGAGCTCCGGGCCATGGGGGCTGAGATAGAATATGACAAAAAAAGAAGATACATATTATCTCAAGAAATCATTTAATATCCAACTGATAATTAGCAGTTGAAAAATGGTCTGAGTATAAAAACGTTATACTGCTTCCCACTTACATTTGCATATTAAAAACTATCAAAATAAAATTTATGAAAACAAATCATTTACATTACATTGTGCTGCTGGCAACCATCTTCTTAGGCTGCTCATGCAGTGAAGAAATTGAAAAAGAGCTCACAACCGGAAAGACCGCAGTGACTATCGAGGTTGACGGAGAAGAGGATGCGGACTCACGTACCGTATCGTTTACCGGTGGTACCGCTTATGGAGAGGGACTTTATGATGGTGAAGCAAAACCCACGGTAGGTGCTGAAGCCTCTGACGGATATGAGATAGACTATTTCTACGGGGGACCGTCAGATGCCCCCAAAAGTACAATTATACAGGCAGTGGAAGTTCTGTATCATATAAAGTTCCTCTCCAGGGCAAGGATCATAAATTCAAGTGCAAGTTCAAGGAAAAGAAACGTACTTTGACCCTGACTGCCAATCCGACCTCCGGAGGAACTGTTACCGGAGGGGGAACATACAAAGTAAAAACCAATATCCCCATCACCGCTGTTGCAAAATCCGGATACACATTTTCCGGATGGACTGTGACTAAAGGAGATGCAAAAATTATGAATGCCTCCTCAGCCAGCACCACTGTGCAGTTGCAAAGTTCGAACAGTACTTTGCAGGCGAACTTTTCAAAAGCCGGTAAAACGTTCTATTTCTCCATCCGGACAGGAAGAGGCAAACTGGATGTCTTTGATGAACGTGGTGAAACCACATTGCTGCCATCTGCTTCAGAAATAGTATTGAATCTTTCACCGGATGATGAAAACTTGGAACGAGGTGGTTACCTGATATCTCCAGAGCCGGAATCCGGTTGGAAATATGGAGAGGATGATGGTATGTGAATGGCAACGGGATACCCTCCGGACAATATGGTCAATATTTATTTACGTATAATGATTACAGCCGTTATCCTGATGGAAGCAGATTCGTATACGATTTCAAAGCGGACAATCCTATAAAGGTGACTATACAGACTGGCATGTGGAGTAACAATTCTTTCTCCTTGTATACGCACGGTGATTTCAGAATTGGCTTTTCTGCTACCGGTCTGAGTTCCGGTCAGCAAACCCGTGAGTTCTCATATGGAGACCGGGTAACAATATATGCGGATGGTGCGGATTATGCCGTGCCGGGAGAAGGTGACCGCTGGAGATATAACTATCTGAGAGGTTTCTTTACTACCGGATGGCAGGCTTTGGACGATCTTGGGGAATACTCCCAGACATCAGCCGGTTCATATTCATTTACAGCGACAAAGGATATAACTATTAACATTGTATTCATGCCCACTATCAGATAAAATACAAGGGCTGTCTTAAAAAAAATGACTTGACAGCCTCTTGTTATAATAGCCTTTATCTTGTCATACAAAATAAAAAAGAACTTGTAACAGAAGTTAATGTGCAACAGATTTTGGTTTTACGCACAAAATAGGCAGAATTCCTGCCTATTTTTATAAGTGTGGAAACATTCTACATCAGACCACACTATATGAGGATTATTTCCATTTTTTACATAATAAAAAAATGACAATTAACTGATAATCAGAATAAATATTCTTTTGGCATGGGAATTGCCTTATCATTATCGTAAAACAATAACCATTAAAAATATAAGATTATGAAAAAATTTTTTGTTGCAGTAGCATTGGTAATGGGATTAGGAACAACAGTGGCATTTGCCGAAAATTTGACCTCAGGTGTTGAAACAGTCATGGCAGTAAATGACTTCACCCCTATTGAAGTGAAAGACCTTCCGGCAGCGGTAACGGAAGCAATCGCCAAAAATTTTGCGGAATCAACCGTCAAGGAAGCGGCGGTGGAAGCGGCAGAGGATGGCAGCAAGACCTATCAGGTTGTTCTGACAGACAAGGAAGGAACTGAAAGTACGGTGTTCTTCAATGAGAAAGGTGAAATACTGAAATAATATATTTTGCATCTCTTTGAATAACAGCTTCTGTGTAGTAACAGTAGCTGTTATTTATTTTCAGATATTTGGAGATTTCGAAAAATTGAATATTTGTAATCGGTTGAGTTCAAGATGATGTAAGATAAAGGGTTTGAACAGAAAAGCGCTTTATTGATATCATTGTCTTGCCAAATGATGAAAGATCCGTAAAAGGGAATTTCTGAATATGCCGGTTTTTCTCCATAACAGGCTGGACAACTTCCATTGCCAGCTGTTTACAGATAGAATTTTTCCGGATGGACGTACTATGAACTGAAGCTTTCCTATCACATCGGTAACGGAGCACTGTTCCATGGCTGTGAAAGAGCCATCCCCTTGTATTGTTAGTAACATTCCCTCTCTTTTGATAATACGATGTAGTAGATATTTCCCATTATACTTGAAAAGTACTACATCCATAGGTCGAAGTTCTTCATTCATACAGGGGTACAGTATGACCTTATCCTGTCTGTTACGTAACAAGGGAAACATAGAATATCCTTTTAGTCGGAATTGGACGGAATGTCCCGTGGCAATTTCTGTTTCTATCCAGGAGAAGAACTGATCATTAGGAATTTGTTTCATATCTCAACTTGAAAAATAGTCCGACAAGATAGTAATGCTGCTTCTTTATTCGGTAAGCATGACAGGTGATAGAATGGGATTCCGAAAGTAATTTCCAATGAAGTCGTCTCACATGACTGTATAAATTATTGTCATAGGCAAATTCAGGCGGGCAGGAGGGTGGATTGCTCCATAGGCATGTAGCACGGATAGTTTTGTTATTCGATTGTATGGAGCTTGCGACAGACGTACGCATGCCTTCAGTTCATGACGTTCGGACTTGTAGCAGGGGGTTTTTCCGCTCCATGGGCTACCATATGCCCATACAGTACCGTTCTCTACCCGAAGTATTGGGCTGTCGTCGTTCAGCAGTGTTGCATTTTTTATATGCTGATTCCAAAGATGTGTATGGGTACTTTTTCCTGTACCACTTTCTCCAAGAAACAATACAGCTTTGTCTTGGTAAATGATGCAGCTGCTGTGTATGGCTACCGTGTCATAGGGTAGTGTCATTAATCCATATCCGACCCACAAAGCAAAACGATACAAGCGTACGGACAGGTTGCCGTGTAGCCATAACTGTTTTTCTTTCTCTTTGTGCCATAAATGCAAGGCATCTTCTTCCTTAGGTTTTAGTGTCAGTATGAAACAGTCGTCTCTTCGCCCGAAAGTACCGGTGACATCTTCATACTTGAAGGTGTATTGTACACTGTCCATTATTGGCACATCGGCGCTTTTCAAAAAGACAAACAGAGCGTCTTTCTGCTGAACTTCAAAAGGTTTGAATCCTGCGATGCCTTCTGTCACTGTGCAGAGTTCTTTTCCTGACACCATGAAGCGGTGCCCGGCCACTTGATATATTTTATTCATGTTCATTTTTTATAGTAATAATACGTTCGCAATAGGTCAGAGAACTTTCCCGGTGGGCGATGGAAAGTATCGTCAGCCCTTTATATTTTTCTTTCAATTGGCAGAGGGTTTCGTTTATCTCCTTTTCTGTCACATTATCAAGTGCCGATGTCGCCTCGTC
>ENA-OPZN01000154-OPZN01000154.1-human-gut-metagenome-genome-assembly--contig:-NODE-154-length-26682-cov-4.844624_pt1 | contig 26682 bp, 28 predicted proteins | sample MGYA00242483_ERZ504503 | MGnify/ENA primary metagenome ERZ504503 (study PRJEB26092, sample SAMD00036285) | human gut metagenome | host: Homo sapiens | study: EMG produced TPA metagenomics assembly of... | reverse complement strand
TGGCGTCACGATACTGAAGCCTGCCATCTAACGGCGGGTACGGCTCGTTGCTGGAGTCGTGCACGCATACGCGCGTCGGCGTGCGTATGCCGTGATGTGACCTTTGTAGTGGAATTGAAGAATTGAGAACACTCGTATGTCTTCTAGTAGTACAACAACTGAACCAACTGTGCGCGAAACACCCGAGGTTTCCGGCGATGACAATGCGAATGCGCGCGCAGCGGTCCATAGCGCGAACAAACCCGGTGCCGCCTATGCCGCAGCAGTGGCCAACGGGGAATCCGAGCGTGCGTGGATCCGCCGTGTAGTGCTTCTACTCACCGGCCAGGCGTTCTCGCTGCTGGGCTCCAATATTGTGCAATATGCCATCTGGTGGTGGATCGTATTGCAGACTAAAACCGGTTCGGCCATGCTGCTGGCCACGTTGTTTGGCGTGGTGCCGCAGGCCATCGTCTCGATTTGCGGCGGCTCCTGGGCCGACCGTCACAGTCGCAAGTTGCTGATTATGCTGCCGGATATGGTGATTGCTGTGGTCACCGTCGTGCTGTCGCTGAGCTTCGCGATGGGATGGGTGAGTCTGACCATGATTTTCGTGGTGCTGTTCATTCGTTCGGCGGGCGGCGGTGTGCAGACGCCCGCTGTGCAGTCGTTCATACCGGATGTTGTTCCCTCGGGCAAACTATTGCGCGTCAACTCAATATACGGCGTGATTAATTCGGCAAATATGATTGTGGCACCTGCGGTGGCTGCTGTGCTTATCAACACAGTGCCGCTGTGGTCGATTCTGTTAGTCGATGTGACCACGGCCATTATCGGCGTCGGCTTTGTGGCGTTGATCAAAGCGCCGAAGAAGAGCGCGGAACATGTTGCGAGGCGTATGGCTGAAGCGGAGAATAGCGGGCAACCCACACTCGAACCGATGTCGGATGCCAATGCTGATCGTTCGCTGATTGCCAGCGTCCGTCGTGTGTTTGCTGACTTGAAAGATGGCTTCAGCTACACATGGCACCGGGCGAACCTGCGCAACGTGGTGCTCGGTGACACCTTGGTGTGCTTCGTGGCCGTGGCGCCGATGAACCTTACGCTGTTGCTCATGACCCGCGAATATGAGGGCATCGATTTGAATCTCGGATTCATCAACCTGACCACCGCCTCCGATAAACTCGCCGCCAACGAGCTGGGATGGAGCATCGGTATGCTGCTCGGCGGCGCGCTGATGTCTACCATCGGTGCCAAGCTCATCCGCAACAACATGCGCGTGGTCGCCTTCGGCATCGCTCTGGTGGGCGTCTCCGTCGTTGGTCTTGGCGTGGTTCACAATCTGCTGGCGTATTTGCTGATTGATGTGGTGAACGGTTTGGCTTCGGCCATCTGCATGGGCCCGATGCGCACCATCATCCAGACCGAGGCCGATGAGAAGATGGTGGGCCGTGTATTCGGCCTTGACACCACCCTGAGCACGCTCGGAATGCCGCTCGGCATGTTGATCTTCGCGCCGTTGGCCGACGTGATCCCGATTTCGCTGGTGTTCATCATCGGCGGTGTTCTGACCCTGCCCATCGGCATCTATCTGTTCGGCCAGGCGCGCCGTAACGTCAGTGCGCAGGTGACGCGAACAGCGGCCTGACAGGCACCTGACGGCCACCTGCCAGACGTAAAGTCAACTACCAGATTTGCGCATACAGATCGTAAGACACATACTTCGGCAGATCGTAGACGGTAATCGAGAATGGCGTGGATCGGCCATTGCCCGGCCAATCCACGAATGCGATATCTCCATAGATGATTGCGTTCTGTGCGTTACGCAGTACTAGGGAAATCTTGATTTGCTGTCCATCAGATGGCTTGAATCCATCTGCCACGGCGCGGACCTCGCCATTGAACGTCGTGCCGCCGTCCCTGTTGTCTATTTTGGATGTTCCGCTGATGGGGAAGGTAGCGGTTCCTTGAGCCTCGGTGACGTTGTACGTATCAGGGCTAAGCACAACGAAATCTACGGTGGCCGGGGCCGTGCCCTCGCCCGCTTGGCCGGCGTCATATACAGTCTGATTCGGGAATGCCATATTCAGTGCTTGCGTCTGCGAGAACACGATGGAACCGTCTTTGGCCCGCCCCGTAATGGTAATCTGCGGATACTGCACCTGCTGGGTCTTACTGGTGTTGCGCAGGGCGAAAGCGTAGTGGACATACCCTTGCTGGTCCGCCGACCAGCCGGATTCCACTATTTTCAGAGGATTGTCGGTGACGGTGTCTTGATTGTCTCCATCAGCGCCGTCAGTGCCGACTACTCCGCCCGTGCCATTGGCATTGTCGGTTCCTGACCCGTTCGAGGAGTGCCCGCCATCGGCCTTATCGGTTGATTGGCTGCTGGATTGTGTCGAGGAATCGGGTGATGTTGCCGACCCGATAATGCCAAGTTGGCCTGCCAACACAATGCCTCCCGCAATGGCGGCGATTATCAGTGCCGCTCCGGCAATGGACCACAGCACGATGGCGCGTTTGCTCAAGTGCAGACGCCGGAATAGTCGAGACGCCGACGCGCTGCCGTTCGTTGTTCTCGTTGATGGCGGATTTGCCGATGATGCGTTCGGTATGGGCGGATTGGACTGGGAGAACAGCGCCTGGCGAAACTCTTGGACGCTCTGTGGCCGTTTGCTGGGCTCGAATGCGCACGCATAGCCGATGACGGCGCGTAGTCGAGCCGGTACTGCGGCATCATCGGCAAGTCGCTGCTCGTAGTCGCTGGCGTCGGGATATACGCCGGTCAGCATGAATCCGAGTAGCCGGCCCAGCGAGAATACGTCGGAACGCGCGTCGGTTTTGGCAAAGCCATATTGCTCAGGCGAGGCGAATCCGTAGGTGCCAAGCGCCGTGGTATCCCGTGAACGGTTGCTTGCCTCTGACCGGATGCGCGCGATGCCGAAATCGATGAGATGCGCGCCATCCTGGGCCACGATGACGTTGGCCGGCGTGATGTCGCGGTGGATAACGCCGTGCTGGTGAAGCTCCTGCACGGCTTCGCAAATTTGGTCGATAAGCTGCACGGCCACATTCGGTGCAAGCCGCCCGTTTTCCTCCGCAATTTGCGCAAGCGTGCTGCCCGGCACGTAATCGTAGACGATGACGAACCGGTCGGGCAGCTCGTACGTCGCTTCCACACGCGGCAGACGATTACTCTGGCAGGCGCTGAGCGCCGCCCACACATTGCGTTGCGCTAGGGGAGAGGGAATCTTCTTGCGTACGAACGGGCCGTTGCCGTCAATGCTCACCAGTTCGGTGACGCCGGAAGGTCCGCGAGCGAGCGTACGCTCGACATGGTACGCATCGTCGATGCTCATCGCATGCATCGCCTGCTTATCGTCCATGTCTCTCCTTGATGCCCTCTTACTTGCGTCTCACTGGTGAGTGTTGTTGGGCCGAATGTCGTCAATCGGCCGGTAGCAACGTCGCCTCTCCCATACGATACAACTCGTCGTCCGTGGCAATGCGGTCGAATCCATTGCGTATACACCAGATGATAATCGCGTCGCGTCGCTGTTTGCACCACAGTTCGGAAACGCCTGCAAGACGAAGTAGCCGTTGGGTTTCACGTAATGTGCACTTGAGACCAAAAGCCAGCATAATTGGCGTGATCTCGGCCGGGCGGCTTTGCCGGAGAAAATGTCATAAACCACTGTGGCGTTGAGGCCGGATGCCCGCACCACGTCGGCTCGTCTCAGGTCATGGGCTTCCATACGGTCGAACAGATAGTCGGTCAGCGTGCGTGCGCTGACGAGTCCCTCATCGAGATACTGCTCAATGCTGGCGCTGGCGAGCAGCCGATCCAACAGTTCCTCGGTCAAATGTTCTTCGGGGATGTCTGCCATTGCCCATGCTCCTTGTCGCTGTGTTGCGGGTGCTGTGCTGCGCCAGCGTACGCGGTTGCTCGATTCCCAGCGTACAGGACGCCGACTTTTCGGAAACACGCCGAAAAATTCAGTTGTCAGCTGATGTATGGCCCGCGCGTGTCGCCGACAATGGTCGATGCCATCCGTGTAGGTGCGGTGGCGGAAAGGATGTTCATGCGCGGTATCAAGCATCGACAATAAAGCTAACATGCATACAAAATGCTAATTTGCGTACATAATAACAACGCCATACACTGGTTTCGATGTATCGCAGAGCAAAGCGAGCAATAAGAAGGGACGCAATGATGAGCGAACGATACCGGCTTGCCATGGCAGTCGGATTGACCGTAACGGTTGCCGGACTTGCCTCTTCTGTGCTGGTAATGCTGCTGCTTAAGGAAAGAAGGGCATCATGACAACGCCATTTGATCAACAACCTCAGCCGGTTCCACCGTCCGAAGGCACGAATGACGCACCGGAAGATCGCGCGAATGCGCCTACCGTGCCGAATACTGTACCGGCTGGCCAACCGAACGTAGCGTCTGATGGTGCTACCACTACTCCGATGACTCCGGCTACGGCATCGCAGCGGCCCGCCGGCGCGCCATTTGATCGTGTATATGCGGTCAGTCCGCAACAGCTGTTCCAAGTTATTCACGACCAGCTGACTACTGGCGCCACGTTTACCTTGGATAACGAAAACACCCAGACCGGAGCGTTTTCCTTCCACTCCTATGATGGGGTGAACTGCACGCTAACCGTAGTCCCGCAGGGTGCGGCAGGGGCCGCCATTCGTCTGGAGGCGACTGGAAACGAAAGCGCCAAGCGCGTTGATGAGTTCCTCGCCGCTCTGGACAAGCGTATTGGTGTGGCTCCTGCACCCGCCACACATGGTGCCGGTGCTGCCACTGGTTTTGCTGGTGCCGCTGCGCCTGCCGTGCTTGCTCCGAATGCACAAGGGGTGAAGAAGACTTCCAAGCTGGCTGTGTTCGCCATTATTTGGGGAGTGTTGTTCGTACTCGCCCAATTTGTGGATGTTTCTGGCCGATCCTGGGGCGGACTGCTGTTCGCCACGGTGATTCCGGCACTGCTCTCAGGCTTCGCCGTATACGTGACCCGCCCGAGTGGCAAGGTGCAAGGCCGAGTGCTGGCCTGGGTGGCAGTCGGTATCACCGTTGTGGGTCTGGTAATCGGTGGCGTGTTCGTAATTCGTGACGGTGCGAAGGCCAAGGCTGATCGGGCGGAATTGGAAGCATCGCTCGCCACCAAGTGCGAAGCATATTCATGGCCGGAGTCGGATATCGCGGCGCTGCTGCCGCAGCCGAAATCCACAAAGGGTGAAATTAAAAGCGAGTCTTCGGACTACTTCTCCATCGAGGTGTGCGATACCGACGCCAAGCAGTATGCCGACTACGTCAAGTCCGTGCAAGACAACGGTTTCACCGTGGACTATAGCAAGTCCGCTGACATCTTCAATGCCAAGAACGCCGATGGATACAGTGTGAGCGTTTCTCGTGACACTGACGACGAGACCATCATGTCCATCACTATCCAGGTTCCGGAAAAGAAGGAAGATACGTCTACGGACGGCGACGCCGCGAAGCAGGATGATAAGAGCACTGATACGGGCACTGATTCCAGCGATGCCAACAAGCAGAGCGACCAGTCTTCGGATCAGAAGGCGCAGCAGAACACCAATGACAGTGCTGACTTCAAGTCCACGATGGACAGCTACGAGGCCTTTATCGATGAGTATGTTGCCTTCATGAACAAATATCAGAAATCCGACAACGTGGTCAGCATGGCTACCGACTATGCCAGCATGATGAAGCGTTACTCTGAGTTCTCCCAGAAGGTAGACGCCATTGACGAAAACTCCCTCAGCAGTGAGGATTCGGCCTACTACACCGAGGTCATGACTCGATGCGCGCAGAAGCTCGCATCGGTGGGCCAGTGATCAGACTGGCGTATCGAGGTAACGGTTTTCCAAGAAAGGAACGATGACGGTACATGGGTATACGCGGCAGACAGTATACGCCAATGGATGAGCCGGTCTTCAACAAGGCCATCCCCGGAACGGAGGCTCTGGCCGGGGCGCTGAAGGACACTTTTGGCGCATTCCGTAGTGGGCTTGGGATTACCGAACCCGTGGTTTCGGTGAATTGTGAAGGTTGTGGCGCTCCGCTTTCCGGTCATCGCAAAGAAGTCGTTCGATGCGAATACTGCGATCGCGAAACGCAGCTATAGCCAACATGCCAGCATAACGGCCGGTCTTGCGATTGCATAGTCGCAAGACCGGCCATGTGCATTGAGATATCGAGGAAAACAGATGGCAGTTATTAAGGCGTTCGCCGGCGCGCTCGGCGGTACATTCGCGGACCTGTGGCGTGATATCATCACCGCTGGTCCGTTCACGGAACACACCGTCGTTGTGCCGGGCATTCCCCGCGGAAGCAACAACGATCGCGGTTCGAATGAATACGGTTCCGAGGGAATAATCACCAATGGTTCGCGTATCTATGTGCCAGAGAATACTGCGGCGTTCATTTTCTCTGAAACAGGTATCGAAAACGTCATCACCGAGTCGGGCGGTTATGAATATCGCAACGGGGAACAGAGCGTGCTCGCCGGAGACGGCATCGGATCGTTCTTCAACCAGGTCGCCGATCGATTCACCTTCGGAGGTCAGCCTGGCCGCACCAAATATGTGGCCTTCGTCAACCTGCGTGAGATTCGTGGCATCAAATTCGGCACTTCTGCGCCGCTGGTGTATAACGACCGGTTCTATGGCGTCGATTTGGAAATTCGCGCACGCGGATCCATGTCGCTAAAGGTCACTGATCCAGTTCGATTCGTTCGTAACTTTGTGCCTGCCACTACCGTGTCGTATTCATTCGATGATGAAGGGCCACGTAGGCAGATTCTGTCCGAATTCGTACAGTCGTTTATTGTGGCCATCAATTCGTTGTCCAATGAATATCGTATTTCGCAATTGCCCGGCAAGGCGAATGACATCGCAGCATGCGTGCGTGGCGATCGAGCCAATGCCGGTACATGGAATGATCGTTTTGGCTTTGAAGTGTCCAGCGTGGGCATCGAAAGCATCGAGTTCACCGAGCAATCACGTCAGCTCGTGCAGCAGTTCGCCTCGAATAAGATGAATGTTGCCGCATACGAGGGCGTTTCCCAACAAGCTGGCAATATGGCTGCCCAGCAGCGCATTGCGCAAGGTATTCAAGACAACGGCTTTGGCGATGGCGGCATGTTGCTTGGTATGAATATGGCGCAAGCCATCAATCCTATGACTGCCGCCCCGGTTCAAGCGCCGGCACCTGCGCCGGCACCGGAAGCCGCTGCTCCCGCCTCTCACACGGCATCCATGTCTGTGGAAGAACAAGTCGAGGCGATGAAGAAATTGAAGGAATTGGTTGATATCGGCATTCTCTCCCAAGAAGAATTTGATGCAAAAAAGCACGAAATTCTCGGCCTATAAACGGTGCATTCATGCAACTCGAAACAGCTGATAATGAGGGAAACGCTGGTGCGACACGGACAAATGGTGCTCAGGGCTTCGAACTGGGTTGTTCAATCCGTTCGATATTTCGGCGACTCAGCGCTTGTTCGGGCCGCCGTCCGGGAACATCAAGTAGGTGATGATGCCGGCGGCGGTTCCACTGGCCAATGCGCCGGTGATGACGGCGAGAGCCTGCATCGCCGTGCTGAGCGTGGGCTTGCCCGTTGCGGCAGTCTTTGAAGCCTTCAATGTGGCGGCACTGGGCTTGCGTTTCTCGGTGGCGGCGTTGTCGGCAGCGTTGCCACAGCCTGTATTGACTGGGGCATTGTCGGCAACGGCCTCGCCGTCTTGCTCTTGGGCGCGCCGTTCGCGAATGCGTTGCTCAATGGGTCGTCGACCAAAGTCTTGATGATGCGTGCCAGATCGCGGTCTTCACGACGTGCGATCTCGGCGCTGAACACCGTACGTAAAGCGAGATACTGCAGTTTGGTCATCGGGCTTTTGCCGGTCTCCAAGTTAGACACCGTCTGTCGCGCGACTCCCAGTCGTCGGCCAGTTGCTGAGTCGTCCATCCGGCTACCTTGCGAATCGGACCCAGGTTCTCCTGAAACTTATCAATCCACCATTGTTCGATTTCAGACGTCGCCATTACGCACCTCCTTCCACGCTGTCACCAGTGTACGTTACCTGTACCGAAATCAATCCAAAAAACAGTGTTCATGTGAAATTCACTGCGTATTTGCGCTTTCGCCGGCTTACCGAGATTAGCCTTAGACAAGGAATAACAGAGTAGAAGCAGAAGGTATGCGCGTATTCGATTTCGACGGAACCATCTATGATGGCGAAAGCCTGTTCGACTTGTACCTGTATTCCGCCCGCCACGACCCGAAAGTGTTCCGCTATATCGCCCCCGTGCTGCGGTACGCGGTCAAATACAAGCTTGGCCGGGCCACGCTTGAACAGATGGAATACGGCGTGGGCAAGATGACCGAAGGCTATCTCACGGAACTGAGCCGATCCAAACGGGTGGCGAGCGTCGAACAGCTCGTGGACGACTTCTGGGACCGATATTACGCACGTATCAACTTGGTACCAGCCTGAGTCGGACGATGTGATCCTCACCGCATCCTTCGATCTGACGGTGGGGGAGGCCTGCCGCAGACTCGGCGTGAGGAATCTCGTGGCCAGCGAGGTGGATGTGGGGATGATGAAGGTCACGTACCTCAACTTCAGCACCAACAAGGCCAAACGGTTCCGCGAACTGTACGGTCCGGACGTCGTCATCGACGAGTTCTACACCGACTCCAAATTCGATCAGCCGATGATCGACATGGCCCGGCACGCGTTCATGGTCAAGGGGAACACCATCACGCAAGTCAAGTAGGAAACAACAGAAAACAACACAACGTAACCAATAACGAAAGGGGAACATATATGAGCATGCCGCTCGATCTATACGTAATCCGGCATGGCGAATCCGAAGCGAACGTCATCGTCCAGGCGGGCGAGCAGGGCGACAATTCCCTGTACACGCAGGACAACGTCACCGTACCCGACCGCTCCTGGAGACTCACCGCCACCGGACGCAAGCAGGCCGACTGCATCGGCCGCTGGCTGGTCAGCCAGCAGCAGCTGTTCGACCGCTACATGGTCTCGCCATACGTGCGCACCCGCGAAACCGCAGCCACCATGGCCCTGCCCAAGGCCAAATGGGAGGAGAACCGTGTGCTGCGCGAACGTTCTTGGGGTGAGATCAACACCATCACCAAGGACGAATTCAAAAACAACTACGCGCGCAACTGGAACTTCAAGAACACCGATCCGCTGTACTGGCGTCCGCCGGCAGGCGAGTCGATTGCCGATGTGGCCGAGGACCGTGTGCACAACATCCTGACCTCGCTGAGCCGCAAATCCGATTCGGAATCCGTGGTCATGGTCACCCACGGCGACTTCATGCTCGCCCTGATGCTCACCATCGAGGATTTGGCCGACGAGGAATTCCTGCATCGCGCCGATTCGGACGACTGGAAGATCACCAACTGCACCTGCCTGCACTATACACGCCGCGACCCGGAAACCGGCCGCACCTCCAAGCGTGTGCGCTGGGAGCAGACCGCCCGGCCCGTGCTCGACGAGACGACCGGCCGCTGGGAGGTCAAGGGTGGAGCCGGTGGCGCGAATTCAAGCGCCCGTATCTCTCCAATGGCGATTTGGTGGATGTGGTGCAGGCCGTCGACCCACACCTGCTGGAGTATTACGGCAAATAGCCTTTCCCGGAAGAGAGACTTCACAAAATCTTCGTGAGCTAGAATGGTGCGTGGTGCGGCTGGTTGTGAATGCCGTGCCCCAAGCGAGAGCGAGGAGAGTAGTAATGTCCAATATCTTCCAATGGCAATTGCATGGCGACGGCAAGACGCTGGCGCCCGGCGAGGTAGTCGAGCCCGATGAACGTCTGACTTGGGTGCGCACCGCCGGTATCGGCGCACAGCACGTCATCGCCATGTTCGGTGCCACCTTCCTGGTGCCGATTCTGACGGGCTTCGACCCGTCCACCACCCTGTTCTTCACGGCTATGTCCACCGCACTGTTCCTGCTTATCAACAGGAACGTGCTGCCGAGCTATTTGGGCTCGTCCTTCGGCTTCATTGCACCGATCACCGCGGTCTCCACCGCCAACAAGGGCATTGCGGTCGCCAGCTTCGGCATCATGGTCACCGGTATTCTGCTGGCCCTGGTTGGCGTGCTCGTGCATTACGCCGGCTCCAAATGGATCGACATCATCATGCCGCCCGTGGTCAACGGCGCGATTGTGGCCATCATCGGCTTCAATCTGGCACCTTCCGTGTGGACCAACTTCCAAGCCGCGCCCGACACCGCACTGGTTACCCTGTTGGCCGTGCTGCTCGTGGCCGTGCTGTTCAAGGGCTTGCTGGGCCGCCTCAATATTTTGGTCGGCGTGATCATCGGCTATGTATATGCCTGCATCCGTGGCCAGGTCGACTTCTCCGCCATCGGCGACGCCGCATGGATCGGCTTCCCGAAGTTCCACCTGCCGCAGGCCGATTTCTCCATCCTTCCCATGTTCATCCCCGTTGTGCTCGTGCTTGTGGCTGAGAACGTCGGCCATGTCAAGTCCGTGGCCCAAATGACCGGCCGTGACTACGACAACCAGATCGGCACCGCCTCATGGCCGATGGCCTGGGCACCACGCTCGCCGGCTTCGGCGGCGGCTCCGGCACCACCACCTACGGCGAGAACATCGGCGTGATGGCCGCCACCAAGGTGTACTCCACCGCCGCCTACTGGTGCGCCGCCGCCTTTGCTGATCCTGACGCCTGTGCCCGAAGTTCGGTGCCGTGATCAACACGATCCCCGCCGGCGTGCTCGGTGGCGTGACCACGCTGCTGTATGGCATGATCGGCATGATCGGTATCCGCATCTGGGTGGAGAACAAGGTCAACTTCGACAAGCCGCTGAATATCATGGTGGCAGCCATCACCATGATCATTGCCATCGGCCAATTCGCGTTCACTGTTGGTGGCATTTCCTTCAACGGCATTGCCATTGGCACGATCGTGATTCTTGTGGCCTACCACGGCCTGAAGGCCATTGGCAAGGCAACCGGCACTATTGCCAAAGACGATCCGGATATTTTGTAGTGTGTTTTAGGGCTACTGGGCTGTATCTTGGCTCAGCCCTTTTGCACAATGGCCCCTACCTTCACGGGTGGGGGCCATTTGCGTGTTCCATGGAGCGGTGCTCGCCTTACGTGGTGGTAAAACCCATGGGGCGGCAAATGTCCCATGGGGTGGTAAAACCCTCATGGGGCGGTAGGTGAAAATGGCTTTATTCTGCGGTTTCACAATTTCTTCAAACCGCCCCATGGGCGAGTTACCGCCCCATGGGGTCATAAGTAAAGAGTGGGATGACAGTGTGGCGAGCACCAAGCAAAGTAGGGGGCTTACGCTAAGCTCGGAAAGCTTGCGTAATTTGCGTAACCTTTGACATGAAAGGCCACTGTGCCCCGTAATAATTTCGATGATCGTGACGATTCCGCTGATTTCCAGATGAACGACAGCGCGGAATCCCGCCCCCTTACCTTTGGCGAACTTGGCGTACCCGGACCGCTGGTGCGCGTGCTTGCGGCAGATGACAAGAAGACCGCATTCCCCATTCAGGCCGACACCCTGCCCGATTCACTGGCCGGCCGCGACATTCTCGGCCGAGGTCGCACCGGCTCCGGCAAAACCCTCGCATTCTCCATTCCGCTGGTCACCCGCCTCGGTTCCTACGATTCGTTCGGCGAAATCGCGATGGAGGAGTTCCGCAAGGAAATCAAGCGCCGCAAGAAGGCCAGCCTGGAAGAGCGCCGCGCCGACGACTTCCTACCGCACCCGCGCGGCCTGGTGCTGGCCCCCACCCGCGAGCTCGCGAACCAGATCAACGACGTGCTGATGCCGCTGGCCCACACGTTCGGCATGAACACCACCACGGTGTACGGCGGCGTCAAGTACATCCACCAGATCCGCGATCTGAAGGCCGGCGCCGATATCGTGGTCGCCTGCCCGGGCCGCCTTGAGGACCTGCTGCGCCAGCAGGCGCTCACGCTCTCGTCCGTCGAAGTCGTGGTCATCGATGAGGCCGACGAAATGGCCGATATGGGCTTCCTGCCACCGGTCAAGCGACTGCTTGAGCAGATTTCGCCCGACGCCCAGCACATGCTGTTCTCCGCCACGCTCGATCACGGCGTGGATGAAGTGGTGAACACCTTCCTGCACGATCCCAAGGTGCACGAGGTCGATTCGGCCACCGCCGAACCCGACCTGATGACCCACCACGTGTTCGAAACCACGCGCGGCGACAAGCACGAACTCGTGCGCATGCTCGCCTCGGGCGAAGGCCGCCGCATCCTGTTCACCCGCACCAAGTTCCAGGCCAAGAAGCTCGCCAAGAACCTGACGCAGAACGGCATTCCGGCCGCCGAGCTGCACGGCAACCTGAACCAGAACCAGCGCGATCGCAACCTCGCTGCGTTCGATTCCGGCGATGTGCGTGTCATGGTGGCCACCGACGTGGCCGCCCGTGGCATAGACGTCGGCGGCGTGGAGCTCGTGGTGCAGGTCGAGCCGCCGGCCGACCCGAAGTCCTTTGTGCACCGCTCCGGTCGTACCGCCCGCGCCGGCAAGGCGGGCGACGTGGTCACCCTCGTGCTGCCCGAGCAGCGCCGCGAGACGCGCCGCTTGCTGAACCAGGCCGGCATCAAGACCAAGATGATCGAAGTGACCCACGATTCGCCCGAAGTGCTTGAGCTTGTGGGCGACCGCGCCGAGCGCGTGGATGGTTGGAGCCTCGACAAGTCGCAGCCCGTGGGCAACCCGCGCAAGGGCAAGAACAGGGGCGCCAAGAACGCGGCGGGCGACGAGTCCGGCCGCGGCGGCAAGCGCAAGCACAATCGCAATCGCAACCGTGACGAGCAGAACGTTGCCGAGACCGAGTTCCAGCACGAGAACGCAGGCGGCGAGTTTGTTGCCGAAGGCGAGCCGCAGCGCAAGCACGGCGACAAGGCCAGCAAGAAGGCCGTGAAGAAGAACCGCAACCGTGCGGAACGCCGTGCAGGCATGAGCAACCCCGAGGCCGAGCGCCGCGACTATCTGTTCGAGCATGGCGATGACCGCCGCGAGGAGCGCCGCAAGGGCGACCGTCGCGACGGATACGGCAAGAACCGGTACGACGAGCGTCAGGACAATGGCCGCGACCAGCACGGCAAGAACCGTCGCAATGATCGGTACGGCAAGGGCGACAAGTTCGATAAGCGCGACAGGGCCGGATACGGTCGCAACGATGATTTCGGCAGCCGCAGGCACAATGCGGGCCGTGATTTCGAACGGTCCGATTCCCGCGATTTCGAGCGTCCGCGCAAGCCTCGCCGCAATGAACGCAGCCACGAGGATTACGGCTTCTCCTATGACGAGCGCTCCCATGACGGCCGCAGACAGTCCATGCGCAACACCCGTCAGGGCGAAGGCGGCAAGCGCATCCATCGCAAGAACGAGAACCGCATCGTACGCGACGAGCGTTCAGAAGGTGCCAAGCGTCACGAACGCCGCATGATCGCCAAATACGGCAACACGGAAGGCCCGAACCGCCGTCATTCCAAGAAGAATCGCCACAATGCGCCATTCCGTATGAAGTCTGGACGCCGTTAGTCCGACAGCGCGTATGAATCAGGCCCGACGACCTTTGATGGTCGTCGGCTGATTGTGTTATAGGCCGGTGTTTGCGATGCGGATGCCTGTTCGCCTGCCTAGCGGCCATGACGATTGCACTTATCGCCGCAGTCGTTGTGATCGTGGCCATGCCGAAACGGCGGTAATGGCCTGTACGCACCCTAGAATAACGGATATGACGCAATCGCAGCCCCGATCCAAACGCACGCCCACCCTTGAAATCCACGGGAGAATCCTTGACGCGGCAAGGCGGATCGTGGAACGGGACGGTGTGGATGGTCTGACCATCCGTGCGCTGTCCGCACAGGCCGATGTGTCGCCCACCAGCATCTACCAGCACATCGGCGGCAAGCAGGCGGTGTGCGATGCGCTCATCGACACATACTTCACCGATCTGCGCGAACAGCTCATCGCCATTGACGAATCCGACCCCGTGCTGCGCCTGCGCAGGGCGGGCATAATCTACCGTGAACACGCGCTGGACGCCCCCGGCATTTACGCGCTGGTCTGGATGGGGCAGGCGTCGGACTCGGCCCAGCACTGCCTGGACGCCATCACGCAGATCATTCGATACGGCCAGGCAGCATCTGTATTCCGCGGTGATGACCCCCATCTAATCGCATCCTCCATCTGGGTGTCCATACACGGGTTCATCCAATTCGAACTGCGTTCCGCACAACCCCGCACACGCGGCCGCGAGCGGGTCGACCGGTCGTACGGTTACCTGCTCGACCTGCTGATCCGAGGCATTCAGAGGTGAATGAGTTAGCTCCCTCTGATGAGGGAGCTCAGTATTGATACGCTGTACTGCCATCGGCGTTGCGGATGGTGAAAGTGGGGGATTGCTCGATGTTGAGGTCCACGGTCAGGGAATGCTGGGCGTCGGCGCTCGTCGAACGATAGACGAAGTGCTTGTTTTCCAGCTTCACGGCCTCGGTACGCGCATCCAGCAGCCATGGGTTGCGACGGCGCAGCGCGATCAGCGCCTGATGCAGCCGGTATGTCGGCTCTCCCAGCGTGGACAGTTCGGCAGGGGAGTCGGGGAACTTCGGACGTACGTCGTCATCGCCGCCGAAACGCTCCTGCTTGACGCCCACATAGCCCTGTTCGTCGCCGTAATAGATGCTTGGTACGCCGCCGACCGTCATGAGCACCGCCAATGCCAACGCCGCCTTGGCCGGGCCAATCTGCGATGCGATACGCGTCACGTCATGGTTGCCGATGACGTCTGCGGCACGAAGGAATCCAGGAACGCGTTGTGCCGCTTCAAGTTCCAATCCAGCTCGAAGAAGTTCTCCGTCTCCAGCGCATGCTGGATCGACTTCCATAGCTCGTATTGCGTGATCGAATCCATCGTGGATTCCTCGATGATGCGCGGGTAATCGCCATGGATCACCTCGCCGAAAATCCACGAATACGGGTGTGCGGCTTTGACTTGCGGCAACACGCGCGCCCAGAACGGGCTCGGCACGGCATACGCGGCGTCGAGGCGCCAGCCGGCGGCTCCGCGATCCAGCCAATGGCTCATCACATGGGCCACATAGTCAACGGTCTCGTCAGCCGAATGGTCCAGCGCCACCAGATCCCCGTGCCCCTCGAACACATCCAAAGCGGGTTCGCCATTATCACCGACATGCGCGCGGACCAGACCATGCCACGGGTTGTCGGCCGGATTCAAGCGTCCGGCGGTCTCGTCAAGCGCCGTCTGAACGGCCGGATGATTGCGGCTCACATGATTGAACACGCCATCCAGCATCACCTGCAATCCCATGTCCCGGCAGGCCGCGACAAGCTGATCGAACGCGGCATCCCCGCCCAATCGCACATCGATATGCATATGGTCGAGCGTGTCGTATCCATGCGTCGCCGACTCGAACACCGGACCCAGCAGCAGGCCGGACGCGCCTAGATCGCGCACGTACTCCAGCCAGGGAATTATCGCGTCAAGGCCGCGGCCATGGAACTGGCGCGGGCCGGCGGGCCTGATATCGGCACCGCAGAAGCCCAGCGGATACACGTGCCAGAACACCCCGTACTTCACCCAATCGGGCATTGTGCGGCTCGAATCCGTGCTTACAACCACTGTGCACCTCCTGATTGATACCGTGTCCATTTTCGCACATCGCGGTGCGAATCCCGGGTAATCGGCATGAAACGCAGTCCGTGAACATGTGGCCAAGCTCACATATTGGGACATTTTCCTGAGGCGCTACATGCCGTGGCTACGCTTCCAACCAGTGCCATAAGCAGACGAGAGATACCCCAAAAGGGTCGCAATGAAGAGAACCTTTCCCGCAAAGGTTATTGAAGAGGAACAGAGGGTTATTATGACCACCGCCGCAGCCCAGGCCCCGGCACCTGGCAAGTTGGAATTCAAGGACGATTACACGCCGGACGAAGCCGAACGTGTGATTCGCAATTCGAAGGGACTGCCCGTAGGCGTGCGTCCCAAAATGGTATGGACATGGAAGAAGGCCCTGCTGTGGGCCGCCATCGCCATCGTATGTGCCTGCGGATGGGCGATTCTGGCCGTCTCGCGCGGTGAGCAGATCTCCGCCATCTGGTTCCTGGTCGTGGCGCTGAGCTCCTACGCCATCGCCTACCGCTTCTATGCCTATTACATCCAGATCAAGATCATGCGCACCGACGACGCGAACGCCACCCCGGCCGAGCGCGTGCATGACGGCGCGAACTTCGAACGCACCGACGCCGCGTGCTCTTCGGCCAGCACTTTGCCGGCATCTCCGGCGCCGGACCGCTCGTCGGCCGATCCTCGGCCGCGCAGATGGGCTACCTGCCCTCCACTCTGTGGATCATCCTCGGCGTGATTTTCGCCGGCGCCGTGCAGGACATGCTGGTGCTGTGGATCTCCGCCAAGCGCCGCGGTCGCTCTCTGGGCCAGATGGCCACTGATGAAATGGGTAAGTTCGGCGGTATGATCCTATCCATCTTCCTCGTGGTGATGACCGCCATCGCCATGGCATTTCTGGCGCTCGTGGCCATCAAGGCCATGGCCGCCTCGCCGTGGGCCGTGTTCTCCATCGGTATGACCATCCCGATCGCCCTGATCATGGGCTGCTACCAGCGTTTCCTGCGCCCCGGCCGTGTCATTGAGACCACGCTGCTCGGTTTCGTGCTGCTCGTGCTCGACATCGTCGCCGGCGGATGGATCGCCTCTATCCCGGCCGTGGCCGCCGTGTTCACACTGGACGCCAAGCAGCTCGTCATCGCCCTGGTGATCTACTCGTTCGCCGCCGCCGCGCTGCCGCACTGGCTGCTCGTCACCCCGCGCGACTACCTGTCCACGCTGATGAAGATCGGCACGCTCGTGCTGCTCGTCATCGGCATCATCATCGCCAACCCGTCCGTCAAGGTGCCGGGTCTGACCGAACTGGCCTCCACCTCCACCGGCCCGACCTTCTCCGGCAACCTATTCCCGTTCCTGTTCATCACCATCGCCTGCGGCGCCCTCTCCGGCTTCCACGGCGCGGTGAGCTCCGGCCTGACCCCGAAGGCCGTGGAGAAGGAGACCAGATTCGCATGATCGGCTACGGTTCGATGCTCGTCGAATCGTTCACCGCCGTCATCGCGCTGATCGCCGCGATCACCATCTCGCAGGGCGTGTACTTCTCCACCAACATGTCCGCCGCACAGATCACCGCCGCATCCGGCGTGAGCATCTCCGCCACCTCCACGCCGGGCGAACAGGCCGATGCCGCCGTCAAGGCCGTGGAGTCGATGAAGGTCTCCGACATCGAAGGCAACCAGATGCAGGTCACCTGGGATTCCGTGGACGAGAACGGCGCGGCCAAGACCTACGAAGGCGCCGCGGCGCTTGAGCAGGCCGCCGCCGACATCGGCGAGACCTCCATCGTCTCCCGCACCGGTGGCGCCACCACGTTCGCCATGGGCATGGCCAACTTCCTCAAGTCCTACCTGGGCGGCCACGACTCGATGGCCTTCTGGTACCACTTCGCCATCATGTTCGAAGCCCTGTTCATCCTGACCACCGTGGACAACGGCACCCGCGTGGCCCGCTACCAGATCGGCGAAATGCTCGGCAACGTGCGCAAGCTCAAGAAGTTCGCCGACCCGACCTGGAAGCCCGGCAACATCATCACCACGCTGATCGCCACCGCGCTGTGGGGCGGACTGCTGTGGATGGGCGTGTCCGACGCGAACGGCGGCATCAACGCGATGGTGCCTATCTTCGGCATCTCCAACCAGCTGCTCGCCGCCGCCTGCTTCGTGCTGATCACCGTGTGTGTGGCCAAGATGGGCTACTGGAAGCACCTGTGGATACCGGTGGTACCGCTCGTGTGGGACATCGCCGTGACCTTCACCGCCGACTTCCAGAAGATCTTCGGGCCGCTGAGCTACTTCACCACCGCCTCCAAGTATCAGGCGCAGATCGACTCCGGCGAGCTGACCGGCGAGGCGCTGACCAACGCCAAGGCCGCGCTGTCCAACGCGTATCTGGATGGCGTGCTCTCCGTGTTCTTCCTGGTCATGATGGGCGTCTTCGTGATAGTCGGCATCGTGGTCGTGGCGCGCACGTTCGCCGCTGGCAAGTACGGTGCCGAAACGACGTCCGAGGAGCCGTTCGTGGAATCCCAGTGGTTCGCGCCCTCCAGCCTGGTCGCCACCGCGCTTGAGAAGAAGGTGCAGCGCGAATACAGCGCCAAGCTGCATGAGCTTGTGCGGAACGGGCAGGTTGCAGCGTAGTGCGTCATTGGCTCCCCTTTTTTCAAGGGGAGCCAATAATCAGCGAAAGGAGACAAAATGCTCGGCAAACTCGTTGCCGTATGGCACGGCATCGTCTGGTATCTGCGTGAGATCAGCGGCGAGGCCCGCTACGACCATTATCTTGAGCATTTCGCGGCCGAGCATCCCGGCGAAACACCGATGAGCGAGGTCGAATTCATTCGCGCCCGCGAGGAATACGACCGTCTCCACCCCAATACCAGTTGTTGCTGCTGACAGGCCGCAATAGCATAACAACACCATAAAACCCGCGCGCCATGGGAACTACGTAGCCATTCTTCCGTTACAATCAGTGTGACGGCTTCCGCCCCCGAAGAAGAAGGTGTTAATTCCCCTTGGACGTCTCACTGGCGCATTTCCTCCAACAAGTGCTTTCCAACCCGGCTCTGACCGTCACAACGTTGCTGACGCTGGGAGTCATCTTCGTCAACGGCTGGACCGACGCACCCAACGCCATCGCCACCTGCGTGACCACACGATGCATGCGCGTACGCTCCGCCGTCATCATGGCGGCCATCTTCAACTTCCTCGGCGTCTTCATCATGACGCAGCTCACGCCTCCGTGGCCTCCACCATCAGCAACATGGTCGATTTCGGCGGCGACACGAACGCGGCGCTCATCGCCCTATGCGCGGCGCTGTTCTCCATCGTCGTATACAGCGTGGGCGCCTCGCTGCTCGGCATACCCACCTCCGAAAGCCACAGCCTGATCGCCGGCCTGTCCGGAGCGGCCATCGCCATCCAAGGCGGCATCGGCGGCATCAACATGGGAGAATGGGTCAAGGTGCTCTACGGTCTGGTCGCAAGCCTCCTGTTCGGCTTCGCCGTCGGCTGGTTGGTATGCAAGGCCGTGACCCTGATTTGCGCTGGCATGGACCGCCGCCGCACCAACGGGTTCTTCACCTACGCGCAGATCGTGGGCGCGGCGGCCATGAGCTTCATGCACGGCGCGCAGGACGGCCAGAAGTTCATCGGCGTGCTGTTCCTCGGCATGGCGTTCTGCAATGGCCAACCCAGCGTGACCGGTGTGATGATTCCGATCTGGCTCATGATTCTGTGCAGCACCATCATGGGCGTGGGCACGTCCGTCGGCGGTGAACGCATCATCAAATCCGTGGGCCAGGACATGGTGAAACTCGAGAAATACCAAGGCTTCTCGGCCGATCTGTCAAGCGCGCTGTGCCTGCTCGTCATGACCGTGCTCGGCATCCCCGTCTCCACCACGCACACCAAGACCAGCGCCATCATGGGCGTGGGCGCGGTACGCCGCCTCTCCGCCATCAACTTCGGCGTGGTGCGCGACATGATGCTCACCTGGGTGTTCACCTTCCCTGGTTGCGGTCTCATCAGCTTCGTAATGGCCAAACTGTTCATGGTCGTGTTCTAGAAAGGAATCCACCCATCATGGCGAGACAAAAAGACACGTTCTACTTCGACGGATTCCGCCGCAGCGCGGACTACGCATGCCAGGCGCGAAGCTGCTGTCCGAGGTCATGCACGACTTCAATCCGGGCCAGCTGCGCGAACGCATGGACAGCATGCACGCGATTGAGAAGTCAGCGGACGAGGTGCGCCACGACATGATGGACGAACTGGTGACCGCGTTCATCACGCCGTTCGACCGCGAGGACATCGACGAGCTCGGCCACGTGCTCGACGACGTGACCGACAGCATCGAAGGCGTGCTCAACCGCATGTACTACGACAACGTGACCGACATGCGCGACGACGCGGTCCAGATGTCGGATATGGTGGTGCGCGCCACGGAAAGCATCTGCGAGCTGGTCAACGAACTGCCGCGATTCCGGCATTCCAAGACGTTGCGCGAACTGGTGTTCGCCATCAACACGATCGAAACGGACGCCGACCACCTGTTCATCGAGTCGATGCGCACGCTGCACACCACCTGCACCGATCCGCTGCAGGTGTTCGCCTGGCATGACGTCTACCGTCACCTCGAACAGTGCTCCGACGACTGCGAGCGCGTGGCCAACACCATCGACAGTATCGTCATGAAAAACAGCTGAGGTTGGTTTTTCACAACCTCCCTCTGATGAGCCGAGCCGTGAAGAAAACGCCGGAGGCGTTTTTAGGCGAGGGTGAGTGACAACGAGCGAATAAGAGGTCAGCTGCAAGCTGTCCTGAATCGCGTTCGAGGTGGCATCGCGAAGCGATGTCGGAGGGAGAGGCCTACTTGACCAAAAGCCCCCTCACCTATGGGCGTTGAGCCAGAGGATGGCGAGTTGGGTGCGATTGGTCAGGCCGAGCTTGTCCAGTATCGCGCTGATGCGATTGCGGACCGTGCCTTCGCTCAGGAACAGTCTGGCGGCGATGTCGCGGTTATCGAGGCCCTCGGCGACCAGCGCGGTGATCTCACGTTCGCGCTCGCCAAGCAGGCCCTCGATGGAATCGGCGGTATCTCTGGAATCGTCGGAATCGGCAGGATCCGGAGTTCGTTCGGTGAGCTTGCCGAGCACTTCCGCGCCGAGCACCACCTGACCGGCCATCACCGCCTGCAGCGCGGGCCCGACCGCCGCCACATCCTGTTTGATGAGATAGCCCTTGGCGCCAAGTCCCATCGCCTGCGCGATATACGACTGGTCCGCAAACGTGGTCAGGAACAGTATGCGCGCGGCCGGGTCCGTGGCCAGAATCTCGCGCGCGGCATCCAAACCGCTGGTGCCGGGCATCTGAATATCGATCAGCAGCACGTCCGGTCGGCTCGCCGGTGTCTCGAAATAACGGCGCACGGCGGCGTCTCCGTCATTTGCCATCCATAGCACCTCGGCCGTGCCGGTGGCCGTCAGAATCGTCTCCAACGACTGGCAGACGATCGGATCATCATCCACGATTGCGATTCTCATCAATCCCTCGATTCCATGGTCCAACGCTTCTTCGGCACGGATACGAACACACGCCAGCCGTCCTCATACGGCCCGCAGACCGCGGTGCCGCCAAGGGCGCGCACGCGCGATTCGATATCCGCCAAACCCATGCCGCGCATCAGCTCATCGGCCGAACCACGCATATCGGCAACGCCGTCGGCGGCGAGTCGCGAGCCGACGTGCGTGGCGCGCATCGCACGCGGGCGGGCAGCGGCCGTCCGGGACCCATCGGACTCGGACACGGCCGGCCCCGGATCCTGAATGACCAACTGCCAGAACGCGGGGAAGTCACGCAACGTCACGCTCGCCTCGCGCGCCGCGCTGTGATGCACCACGTTCGACAATGCCTCGCGAATCACGGTCGCGAAACAGCGCGAGACCGGCGCAGGCGCCTTGGCGATATCGTTGGCCAGCGTCACGGCGAAACCGGGGGAGATGCCGTCGAACGACGTGACGGCATCATCGATCTGCGCGGCGAAATCAGTGCCATCATCCTCAAGATCATGCACCGAACGGCGCACCATCGTCATCGCATCATCCACGTCGCACCCAACGTGGCGAACCCTTGCGCAGCGACCGTATCGTTCGTCGCCTTGGCCACCGTTTGCGGCCTGCGCCTGCATGATCGCGCGGGTCAGCAGATGGCCCACATTGTCGTGGATCTCCCGGGCGATACGCGTGCGCTCGCCGAGGGTCGCCATGCGAATCGACTGGGCGCGTTCCTCATCGATGTCGGCGATGCGCGAACGAGTGGCCCGCGAGGATTCGCGCGCCCTGTCCTGCGCGTGCAGCAACGCGCGCCGCGCTCGTCCGAGGAGGCGCGGGCCCGGCCCAGAACGAATCCAAGCAGGGCGACCAGCGTCATCACCAGCGTCTGGAGACGGTCGGTGCCACGGGCGAACCAGAGCGCGATCAGCGGCAACACCCATATCCAGCGCGCGGCGGCCGAAAGCCACGGGGCCGAACGCATTGCATCGGCAAGGGAACGGCGAGAGGCCGCGGTCCGCGAGACACTGGGGGAGCGGCCACTTGCCGCAGTCCGTGCCCCAGCCCGGGCTCCGGTCGAGGCGAGGGCCGGCAGCCGTGCAGTATCGTAGGCGATGAGCGGCATGAACGCGCACCATGAAGGCACCGCCACGGCGATGACGAGATACGCCGTACACAAGACCCAAGACCATTGCGCGGGACGCAGCCATTCCACCAATCCGGCGACGGAAACGGCCAACAGCAGGCCGGCGATGAACACGCCATCGGACCGTAGCCCGACAACCAGGCCCAACACGAGTAGCAAGCCCATCTCGGCCAACACGCGCATGGCACCTCCCCGGCTCGACGCTCTTCCACCACCAGTCTAGCGGTGTGCGGAACACGACGAACTTGACGGGCGTGCGGAATTACCCGCATGACGGTCCAAGACAACGGGCTTACACTTCCCGAATAGATGAGGCACAAGCGTCGGATGTCGTCGACACAACCGTAAAGGGATGATACCGATGATTACGCAAAGCCACAGGGCGTCCAACTATTCGATGGACGAGATCAGCCTGATGCCGGTCGATAAGGTGTACAAGGCCATGCAGACCGACGCCGAAGGACTGTAATGACAAATGTCACGCCTGTACGGCCAAGTCGTGACGTTTGCCTGTGGCGGCGTCCGGCCCCTTCTTGGGATGATGGAATCGCCAAGGAAGGGAGTGACTATGACAACCGACAACAGAGCTTCCGAACACGACTCGACAACCAACCCGGCTCTGGCCGTGCACGTCAGCCAACTGGTCAAACGCTACGGCGACATGGTGGCGCTCGACTATTTTGACCTTGACGTGAACCAGGGCGAGATTTTCGGGCTGCTTGGACCGAACGGGTCCGGCAAAACCACCGCGATCAACTGCATCCTCGCGCTGCTCACCTACGATTCGGGCACGATTCGCGTGTTCGGCCAGCCGATGACGCCGACCTCCTACGCGCTGAAACGTCGTATCGGCATCGTGCCGCAGAACGTGGCCGTGTTCAACGAACTGACCGTCACCGAAAACATCGACTACTTCTGCTCGCTGTACGTGCCGAAGAAAACCGACCGCGCGCCGCTGGTCGAGGAGTCCATCGAATTCGTCGGACTCCAGGACTTCCGCAAGTTCCGGCCCGGCAAACTGTCCGGCGGTCTGCTGCGACGCCTGAACATCGCCTGCGGCATCGCGCACAAGCCTAACCTGATCTTCTTCGACGAACCCACGGTCGCCGTCGACCCGCAAAGCCGCAATTCGATTCTGGAAGGCATCCAGCGGCTCAACCAGGCCGGCGCCACGGTGATCTACACCAGCCACTACATGGAGGAGGTCGAACAGATCTGCGACCGCATCCTCATCATGGACCACGGCCGGCACCTGGCGCTCGGAACCGCCGACGAGCTCAAGAACATGATCGACACGGGCGAGCGCATCACCATCGAAACGCTCGATCTGGCGGATTCGGCGATGGCCGAGGTCCGTGCGCTGCCGTGCGTGATCGAAGCCACCTACGACGGCAAGGAACTCGACGTGCGATGCCGTCGCGGCGACACAACCTGACCGACGTGCTCGACGCGGTGAAACGCTCCGGCGCCAACATCGGCCACCTGACCAGTCGCCCGCCCACCCTCAACGACGTGTTCCTCGAACTCACCGGCAAAGCACTGAGGGACTGACCATGCTCCCCTCAGTCGGCAAGCAAATAACTTGGCTCCCCTCTCCGAGGGGAGCTGTCACCAAAGGTGACTGAGGGGAGTTCCTGAGTAAGGAGACATCATGTGGACCACATTTCTGGTCGCATTGAAAGCGAACTTGCGTAACCGGTCGGCGTTGTTCTGGATGACCGTGTTCCCGATTGTGCTGGCGACCATGTTCAACGGACTGTTCGGCGGGCTGGCCGAAGCATACGAACTCAAGCCGGTGCCGATGGCCGTCATCGAAGACACCCGTTGGCAGCAGGCGGACGGTGCCCGCACCTTCGTAGACGCGCTGGCCGGGGAAACGGAATCGGCCTCAGACGACACGACCTACGCCGAAATCGACCAAAAGCTGCTGACCATCACCACAGTCGACACCGTGAAGGAGGCCGAACAACGGCTCGCCGACGGCACTGCCAACGGCTATCTGACCGCCGACAATAACGGCCGATTGGCGATGACCGTGAGCCGGGAAACCGCCGTCACAGCCAAGGACTCCACGCAAAACAGCGGACTGGACATTAGCCTCGCGGCCCTGCGCAGCGTCATCGACCTGTACAACCGCACCGACGCCGTTACCCGGCAGACCATCGCCGACAATCCACAGGCCGCGCTCAGCCGGAACTTCTGGAACAGCGTCGGGCAGAACGTCGACATGACCCATGAGACGACGCTCACGCATTTCCAGCCTGACGAGATCGCCCGATACTATTACGCGCTGCTGGCCATGTCCTGCATGATGGCCATGGGATACTCCATCAGCACAGTCGCCGCCGCACAGGCGAACCTGTCCGCGCTGGGCATACGGCGGACCGTAGCGCCGCTGAGCCGGGCCAAACAGCTCGTCGCGGGCTTCCTCTCCTGCTGGCTGTGCTCGTCGGTCGCCCTGTCCATCGCATTGGCCTATATCCGGCTCGCCTGCAACGTCTCGCTCGGCGGACGCGAACCGGCGGCGATCCTCGCGGTCATCATCGCCTCGTTCATGACCAGCTCAGCAGGCACCCTGCTCGGTGCGGTGCCGAAGCTCTCGTACAACACGAAATACGGGCTGTCGACCGGCATCTCCTGCACGCTGTCGCTGTTCACCGGACTGTACGGCGGGTTTGCCATGCAGATCAGCGACTGGATAGCCCGCAACGCGCCCATACTCGGCACCATCAACCCCGCACAGCAGGTGACGAACCTGTTCTACGACATCCTGTACTACGACAGCTACCGGCCGTTCATCACCACCTGCATCATTCTGCTGGCGATGAGCGCGGTATTCCTCTTGGCCGGCATCGCAATGCTGAGGAGGCAACGTTATGAACACCTGTAAAGCCACGCTGCGCGTGCTGTTCGCGCACCGGGTCTACCTGATGATCTACCTCGTATTCATAGGCATCCTGATGATGTCCATCAGCTGGGCGATGCTGACCTCCGCATCCGGCTCCATGTCCGCGGTGTTCGAATCGACCAAGACGCGCGTCGCCATCATCGACCGCGACTCCGACCGGGGTGATATCGCCACGTCGATGCGCGCCTACCTGCGCGATTCCAGCGAACTGGTGGACCTCGACGACACCAGCGAAACGCTGCAACAGGCCGTCGCCTCGAACTGGGTGGACTTGATCGTCATCATTCCCGACGGATTCGCTGACGATTATGTCGCCGCGGCGGCGGACGGCGACAATCCGCCGAACGTGGACACGGTTACCAGCTACGCATCCGGCTCCGGGTCGATGGCGCGGATGAACGTCGGCGGGTTCCTCTCGCTCACCCGCACCGCACTGATCGGCGCGCAGACGAGGGTCGACCAGGCGGCGCTCGCCGGCATGATGAACGCTACAGGAGGGGCCGCCGGTTTTGATGGCGCGAGTCTGGACCAAGACATGCTGGACTCGCTGCCGGAAGGGCAAGTCGACAAGCCGGATATCAAGGATCTGTCCCAGGCCGCCAAAATGGCCGCCGAATCGGCCAGCGATACAGACGTGAACCATCAGATCGCCGTGGTCGATACGCCGACCGAGGAGTCGGCAAGCGCTGCGGATACGGCGGTCAGCGGATTCGGCGGCACCATGGAAACCGCGCTGTACCCGCTGTCCCTGGCGATGACCATCTGCGGATCGATGATCCTGGGCGCGTTCACCACCGGCGAGGTGCGGCGGCGTCTCACCGCCTCGCCCCGACGCATGGTCCTGATGGGACTCCAGCGGTTGCTGACGTTGGGCGGATTCGCGCTCGTCGTATGCGTCGGCTATTTGGTGCTGTCAATCGGTCTGATGATGGCGGCGGGGCTCGATCCGTTGCACCTGAGCGTCGGGGGAGTGCTGATGACGTTCGGCGCGACCTGCGTGTACGCGCTGATGACCGTCGCCTGCGGATTCATGCTCAGCGAGTTCGGGCTCTCGGAAGAGGCGGCCAACGGGTTCGCCAACATCTTCGGCCTGCTCATCATGTTCACGTCGGGTGTCGCATTGCCGATTGACATGATGCCCGGCGTGATGGTGACCATAGCCAAGTTCCTGCCCGGCTGGTGGTATTGCACCGCGATCGACAACGCGCTCGGCTTCGGCACGGCGGCGGAAACCGGCATAAGCGTCGCCGGCTGGTCCGGCTCGCTGGGATTGGTCGCACTGTTCGGTGTGATGTTCATCTGCATCGGTCTGGCCGCCGGCCGCTTCCGCCGATCCCGCCCCGCCCTGGCCGCGCCCCGCCACCA
>ENA-OPZN01000153-OPZN01000153.1-human-gut-metagenome-genome-assembly--contig:-NODE-153-length-26753-cov-4.855968_pt1 | contig 26753 bp, 25 predicted proteins | sample MGYA00242483_ERZ504503 | MGnify/ENA primary metagenome ERZ504503 (study PRJEB26092, sample SAMD00036285) | human gut metagenome | host: Homo sapiens | study: EMG produced TPA metagenomics assembly of... | reverse complement strand
CAACCACCGACCGCACCCAACCAATCAGCTACCGGCCAACGCCACCCTTCCCCGGCGCGGCGAGACCCATCGCAAGCTATACTAGTATCCGCGTCGACCGTGCTTAGCCCGGGCTCCATTTTTGCCGCCGCGAGCGGCCCTTGCGCCGACAGGCGCTTTCGCGGTTCGGCGCTTCTTTTCTTTTACCCGATTCACGCCCCGAACGTTGCGATGGGCACGACCAGTATGCCGTCATTGCGGCGATAGGCCTTCCCACCTCGGCCGGTAAGGAACATCATGAACTCTGGTTCGCGAACTTGGGCCATGGGGTTGCCACAGATTTTGTCGCGGAAGGATTTGAGCTTATCCGCATTGTCATCGTTCACCTTAAGGTCACTGAGTTTTATTTCGATGGCACCCCACCTGCCGTCAGACAACTCGATAATGACATCAACTTCAAGCCCCTTGTCATCGCGGTAATACGCAATGCGATTCCCGGCACCCGGCATAGCCGACAGATATACATTCAAATCACGAATGCACAGCGTTTCAAACAGATCGCCGAGCGTCTGTGTATCGCGCATCAGAGTATTCGGCGCGGCACCTAAAACCGCAGCAGGCAACGAAGGATCCACGAAATATCGCTTGGGCTTGGTTCGCACACGACTCTTTGCGCGGAGTGGCGGTTCCCAACCCTCCAAATCCGTCAGAAGGTACAAGTCCTTGAACATTTCCAAATAGCTCTTCACCGTCTGCGTATCCGGCTCACGCCGCTCATCGCCATATGCCATATCCGCAGCCAGCGTCGCATATTTTGGTGCCTGCGAGATGTTCACGGCAAGAGCTCGCATCAAAGCTCGTGCAGTTTCAGGATTCTTCTTCATCTTCGGCACGCTGATATCCAGCACACTTGCGATATATTCGCCCGGGATTTCCAAGGCGAATTCATCGTCTAGCTCAAGATTCGCGGGCCATCCGCCACGGCAACACCATCTGGCGATGTCTTCGATACTCGTATTGCATTCGGCAGGCTCGAATTTCCCCTCGAACAAATCGGATAGGCTGACCGCGCCCGTGGATTCTCCGGATTCAGCCAAGCTCATGGGCCACATGCGCAGACGAGCAATGCGACCAGTGCCGCTGTGATGAATGGCGTCACGATCCTTTGGAATAGCCGAACCTGTAAGAATCAGCTGCCCCTTGCGGTTCGCATTGTCATCTATATGGCGACGAGCGGCATCCCAAATTTGCGGTACATCTTGCCATTCGTCCACCAGATGGGGCTCCTCCCCCATCAGCACCAATGCAGGATCGGTTTGGGCGGCCGCGAAAACTGCCACATCATCCAGACGATCAACGCTTCGAGACCGGGAGAGCACGGTCCATGTCTTGCCGCACCATTTCGGCCCAACGATTTCCACTGCACCGAACGCCTTGAGCAGTTTACTTAATCTGCTATCTACCACGCGTGAACGATAATCAGGCCTGGTCAAGGTACCATCGCGACCACTCAAATCGTTCATATTGCAGCCTTTCCCAGTTCTATCGTTCTAACAATATAGATTTTACACCAGTTTCATTCCCGATTTTACACCTATCTCATTCCCGGTTTTACACCAGTTTCATTCCCTGTTTTACACCGTGTTGTTTTTTACGCTTTACCCTCTCAGAGGTATCAGAGGCAGATCTCGGCACGGACAGGGCATTGTCCTGCTGCAACTGGCCTATCGCAGCAAAAAGTCGAATCACCCACAAATCCAATCCGATAAGCAAGCCGCGCCATTACCAATTCGGCAGGTCGGCAAACTTGGACTAGGCTGGGAATCATGGAACTCCATGTTTTGAATCATCCGCTGGTCGAGCACAAGCTCACCGTGCTGCGCGACAAGAACACCCCCTCCTCCACCTTCCGCGAGCTCGTCTCCGAACTCGTGATGCTTGAGGCCTACGAGGCCACCCGCAACCTGTCCGTGGTGGCCGCGCCGATCGAGACGCCGGTCGCCCCGATGACCGGCAAGAAGCTCGCCTCCCCGCGCCCGATCATCGTGCCGGTGCTGCGCGCTGGCTTGGGCATGCTCGACGGCATGACCCGCCTGATTCCGACTGCTGAAGTCGGCTTCCTGGGCATGAAGCGCGACGAGGAGCACCCCACCCAGCAGGTGACGTACGCGAACCGTCTGCCCGAGGACCTGTCCGGCCGCCAGTGCTTCCTCATCGACCCGATGCTCGCCACCGGCGGAACGCTGGTCGCCGCCACGCACTACCTGGCCGAGCGCGGCGCCAAGGACGTGACCGCGATCAACATCATCGCGGCCCCCGAAGGCATCAAGTACGTCGAGGAGCACATCGACCCGTCCATCGACTTCAAGGTCGTGGTGTGCGCGGTCGACGAACGTCTTAACGACAAGTGCTACATCGTGCCGGGACTCGGCGACGCCGGTGACCGTCTCTATGGCGTAATTGACTGATTTCCCTGGCTCCCCTCCCCAAGGGGAGCCAACATAACGGAACATCTATGCAAATCGACATTATTGCGCCGGGGCGCGTGAAGGAGCGTTACCTTCGCGACGCCATTGACGAGTATTCCAAGCGACTTTCGCGTTACTGCAAGCTCAACATCATTGAAGTGGCAGATGAGAAAACGCCTGACCATGCCTCCGAAGGCGTTGACCGACAGATCAAGGCCAGAGAAGGCGAACGCATCGCCAAGCATCTGAAGGACGGCGCGTTTGTTATTGCCCTTGCCATCAATGGCAAGCAGCTGTCCAGTGAAGAATTGGCCGCCAAAATCAACGACCTTGGATTGCGTGGCACCAGCCATATTCAGCTGGTCATCGGCGGTTCAATCGGCCTTGACGACGCGATTCTGCGTCGTGCTGATTTTCTGCTGAGTTTCTCGAAGATGACGTTCCCGCATCAGCTTATGCGCGTGATTCTGCTGGAGCAGATCTATCGCGCTTATAAAATCAACGCTGGCGAGCCGTATCACAAGTAAAACGCCATACCTCATGGGGCGGGAAATCCCCCATGGGGCGGTAATTGCCCCATGAGGCGGCAAAATCCTCATGGGGCGGTATGCCAAAATGGCTTAATTCCGCGGTTTCACATATTCTTCAAACCGCCCCATGGGCAAGTTACCGCCCGATGAGCCTGTAACCACCCCATGGGCGCATCAATAACGCCCTCAACCTCACACTGCGTCGGGGACGAACGCTTCGAAGATGTGGCGGTCGAAGTAGGGGGCGCACTGGGCGAGTTCATCGCTGCTGCGCACGGTCCATGAAACCGGCATCGCACCCATCGAACGAGCGAGCTTGACTTGCGGCGAAGCGCCACCGGTCCAGTCATAAGCCACGAAATCAGGACGAGACAGCCAGTCGAACGCCAGTAAGCCGGCGGCCCATTCAGCCGCACCATTCTTGCTCAGCTTCGCCGGCCAGCTCAGCTGACCGCGGCACACCTCAGGGTGATGCTCCTTGTACCAATTCACCGCGCCCGGGTGGAAGGATTCGATCACGTACGGGCCGTCATACGCCTCAAGCAAGGCGTGGCCCTTTTCCATGAGCTCTTCGCTACGCTCATCCCAAGCCCTGTTGTTGCTGAACTTGTATTCCACAATCAGCGGAGCCCGGCCGGCCACCACGTCCAGCACATCGGAGAACAGCGGCACATGCTGGTAGTACCCCTTCGGCGCGGCGGACGGCGTGACCACCAGCGGCGGGTTCGCGTCGGCACCCGGCAACGGTTCGGCCTTCAAATCGCCTGACTCGCCGTTCGGGAAGAGCGGAATACGGGCGAGTTCGTCGTAAGTCAGGTCTTCGATGCGGCGCGGATCGCCGGCCACGCGCAACAAATCGGCGTCATGGACCACGACCACTTGGCCGTCGAGCGTAAGCTGCACGTCGAGTTCGATGCCATAGCCAGCCTCGCAGGCGGCGGCGAACGCGGCCAGCGAGTTTTCGGGAGCAATCGGACCGGTCATATCCGCACTGCCGTAGCCGGCCTTGACAGCCATGCGACGGGCAAGCGACACATAATCATCGTTTTCGGCGATGGATCGCTCAGTGGTATCGGCTTGGGCGCTAACCGGATTATCCCCACCATAATCAGCGATATCGGTATAGCCGACCAAACCAGAACCCGCATCATGCAAGCCACGATGGGCATACCATACCTCCGGAATGGAGGGCACGAAATTACGACGCTTGTCATTGAACGTGCGCGGGGCCACGGCCCACACGGCAGCACCGGCGGCGGCCACGCCTGCCAGCGCCACGTTTCTCCAGAGCTTCGACGACATTGGAATCCTTCCTGTTGGGCTGCCTCTAGCCTAACGCTTCTGCCAGCCATTGTGGAGTGGTTGGATCATCCGGTTTCAGCGCGCGGTCCAGGTGGTTGGCGCGCAGTGGCTCCCAGCTGAAATCTGCCAGCAGATCGGCGGGTTTGCAAGGAATTGGAGTGGGTTGCAGACGCAGCAGCCAGGCGCAGTATCCGATGATTTGCTCGGGGGTTACGTTGCGGGCGCGCAAGGCTCCCATATCCAGCGACGTTCGCGCTTGGCTAACGCCGGCCGGCCGCATTGTCGATAAGCGGCAGGTGCGCATACTCGGGGTGCTCGGCGAGAGGCTTTTCCGTGTTGCCGCATTCCGGCTCAAAGCCGCCAGCCAACAGACACTGGCGAATCCACATTTGCAGCGCGGTGGAGCGCAGCAGATCACGGCCGCGCACGATATCATCAACACCCATATCGAGGTCATCCACGACCACGACCAGTTGATAGCCGAACAGTCCATCGGCTCGGCGAATCACGGAATCGCCTACCTCGCGGGCCAAATCGTAGTGCTGTGGACTATAGACACGGTCGTTAAAGCATGCGACACCATCAACGATTCCGGCATCGCCCTGCTGTTCCGGCGGCACGGCTCCCGACAGCGCAGCGGAATCGTCAGGCACTGTACGTTGCTTTTCTCCCGCTGCCGATTCCGGCATGGCGATACGGATGGAATGCTGGTCGCCGCGAACCAAACGGGCACGGACCTCGTCGGGATGGTCGTGCAGCAGGCGGCGGCACGTGCCGGGGTACACCATGAAGCCGTCGCCCTCGTTGGGGGCCGAGGCGGCGCGAATGTCGGCACGCGAGCAGAAACAGGGGTACAGCACACCTTGCGAGCGCAGGCATTCGAGAGCGTATTCGTATCGTTCAGTGCGCTGGGATTGGAACATCGGTTCGCCATCCCAGTCGAGGCCGAGCCAATGCAGGTCATCCATCATGAGCCGGTCCGCACCGGCGACCACACGCGGCTTGTCCACGTCCTCGATACGCATCAGCATGCGGTCGCCACGCGAGCGGGCCGAAAGCCATGCACCCAACATGGCGTACACGTTGCCGATATGCATGCGCCCCGACGGCGTCGGCGCGAATCGTCCAGTCACTGGCCCTCCTCGTATGAAGTTCAGCACCATGGTAGCGAAAAGGCTCTCCTCCTCAGAGGAGAGCCAATATAGTGAAGCTCGCCAGCCCGAACTCCCCTCAGTCAGCTTCGCTGACAGCTTTGCTCAGAGAGGGGAGCCAGTGATTGTCACTTGTCTTCGGTGACGTTGTCCACGCTCACGTCCGGATTGTCGGAGACAATCTGGTCGCTCGCCCAAGCGGAGAGCTCCAGATGTTCACCACCGGTCTGGTCGACCAGCACGGTGTCGCCATCGTGGACCTTGCCGGCCAGCAGCATACGGGCCAGCTGGTCGCCCACTTCGGTCTGTACCAGGCGGCGCAGCGGACGAGCGCCATAAGCCGGGTCGTAACCGGTGTTGGCCAGCCATTCGCGGGCCGACGCGGTGACGTCCAGCGTGATACGGCGATCGGTCAGACGCTGGGCCACGCCAGCCACCTGGATATCCACGATGCCGCCAAGCTCCTCACGCGTGAGCGGGTGGAACATGACGATGTCGTCCAGACGGTTCAGGAACTCCGGCTTGAAGTTCATGTGGACGGCGTCCATCACGGCCTTCTTCTTGGCGTCGGCGTCCATGTCCTCGTTCACGAGGAACTGCGAGCCGAGGTTGGAGGTCATGATCAGGATCGTGTTCTTGAAGTCCACGGTCCTTCCCTGGCCATCGGTCAGGCGACCATCGTCGAGCACCTGCAGCAGCACGTCGAAGATCTCCGGGTTGGCCTTCTCGACCTCGTCGAACAGCACCACGGAATACGGGCGACGGCGCACGGCCTCGGTCAGCTGGCCGCCCTGCTCGTAGCCACGTAGCCCGGAGCCGCACCGATCAGGCGCGAGACTGAAGCCTTCTCCATGTATTCGGACATGTCGATGCGGACCATGGCCTTCTCGTCGTCGACAGGAGTCGGCGAGCGCCTTGGCCAGTTCGGTCTTGCCCACACCGGTGGGCCGAGGAACAGGAACGATCCGGTCGGACGGTTCGGGTCGGAGATGCCGGCACGCGAACGGCGCACCGCGTCGGACACGGCGGCGATGGCTTCCTTCTGGCCGATCACACGCTTGCGAGGTAGTCCTCCATGTGCAGCAGCTTCTCGTTTTCGCCCTGCATCAGGCGGCCGACGGGAATGCCGGTCCAGTCGGAGACGATCTCAGCCACCGAGTCGGCGTCCACACGGTCCGGGACCATCGGCTCATCGGCCGGGTTGGCCGCGCTGGCATCAGCAGATTCAGCATCCGCGCTCTCCGCGGCGGCAAGCTCCTTCTGAATGGACGGAATCTCGCCGTACAGAATCTTCGAGGCCTCCGCCAAGTTGCCTTCACGGGTATACTTATCCGCCTGCACGCGCAGGTCGTCGAGCTTGGCACGCAGGTCGCCGACCTTGTTGTGGCCAGCCTGTTCCGCATCCCAACGCGCCTTGAGACCGCTGAGCTTCTCACGGGTGTCCGCAAGTTCGGCTTGCAGCTTGCCCAGACGCTCCTTGGACGCAGGATCCTCGGCCTTCTTGAGCTGCATTTCCTCCATTTCAAGACGGGTCACCTTGCGCTGCAGCTCATCGATCTCCTCAGGCGAGGAGTCGAGCTCCATACGCAGGTGAGCGGCCGCCTCATCGACCAGATCGATGGCCTTGTCCGGCAGCTGACGACCCGAAATGTAACGGTTCGAGAGGGTCGCGGCGGCAACCAGCGCGTCGTCGCCGATCGTTACCTTATGGTGCGCCTCGTAACGCTGCTTCAGACCACGCAGAATGGCGATGGTGTCTTCCACGCTCGGCTCACCCACGAACACCTGCTGGAAACGACGCTCCAGCGCCGGATCCTTCTCGATGTTCTCGCGGTACTCGTCCAGCGTGGTCGCGCCGATCAGGCGCAGCTCGCCACGGGCCAGCATGGGCTTCAACATATTGCCGGCATCCATCGAGCCTTCGGCCGCACCCGCGCCGACGATGGTGTGGATCTCATCGATGAAGGTGATGATCTGACCATCCGCATTCTTGATTTCGTTCAGGACGCTCTTCAGGCGCTCCTCGAACTCGCCACGGTACTTCGAACCGGCCACCATGGAGCCCAAGTCAAGGGAGATGAGCTTCTTGCCTTGCAGGGTGGTGGGCACGTCGCCCGCCACGATACGCTGGGCCAAACCCTCCACGACGGCGGTCTTGCCGACGCCGGGCTCGCCAATCAGCACCGGGTTGTTCTTGGTACGACGGGAGAGGATCTGAATCACGCGGCGGATTTCCTGGTCACGTCCGATGACCGGGTCCAGCTTGCCTTCCTTGGCGGCGGCCGTCAGGTCGGTGGAGTACTTCTCTAGGGCCTTGTACGAGCCTTCCGCGTCCGGGCTGGTGACCTTCGCGCCACCACGCACGCCGGGTACGGCCTTGCGCAGGGAGGCTGCGGTGACGCCGTTCTTCTCCAAGATTTCGGCCGACTGGTTCGGCTTGCTGGCCGCGATGCCGATAAGCAGATGTTCGGTGGAGACGTATTCGTCGCCCATCTGCTGCATTTCCTTCTCAGCCTGGGCGATGGCGGCGGTCAGCTGGCGGCTGGCCTGTGGCTGCGAGGTGCTGGATCCGGATGCGCTCGGCAGCGCGACCAAAGCGTTGCGCACCGCCGCGCCGATGGCCTGCGGGTCCCCGCCCGCGGCCTCGATCAGAGAGCGCGCCACGCCGTTTTCCTGGCGCAGCAGCGCATCCATGACGTGCAGGGTCTCGACCTGCGCGTTTCCTGCGGCGGACGCACTCTGAATCGCGTCGCCGACGGCTTCTTGGGCCATAGTGGTGAACTTCTGTTCCATATCGTATTCCTCCATATCATGCGGTCTGCGCAGTGCGGCTCGCGGGCTTCGAAAGCCCTGCGAGCGTTGCGACAGACCGCAGCTTGTCGTTGTCTGATATGGTCAACCGACCTGGAACCCATTCTATTCCCAAAACTTGAGTGCATATGACTCAAGTTTTGGATTTTGGTGGGGTGAGGGTGACTAGTAGCCCCCTCTGATGAGGAAGCTTGGGCAGCCGCTACTTCAGTGCGCCGACGGCGGATTCGGCGGCGGCGAGGACTTCGCCGGAGAGAATCGCCTCGGCCACGCCCTCAATCTGCGGGGTGGTCAGGTATCGCGTACGTCGGGGCCGATTTCGTTGGCGTACTGGCGCACCACGCGGTATACGGCGGCGCCCGCCGCACCCGGACGGTACGGCTTGCGGAAGTCGAAGGAGCGGCAGGAGCACAGCAGTTCCACGGCCAGCACGCGCGCAAAGGCCGGAATCGACCGGCGCAGCTTGCGGGCGGCGGCCCAACCCATCGACACGTGATCTTCCTGCATGGCGGAGCTTGGAATCGAATCGACCGAGGCAGGCACGGCGTTACGCTTCATTTCGGAGACGATGCCGGCAGCGGTGTATTGGGCGATCATGAAACCGGAGTCCACGCCCGGGTCACCAGCCAGGAACGCCGGCAGGCCGCGGTTGCGCGCCACGTCAAGGAAGCGGTCGGTACGACGCTCGGAGATAGAGGCTACGTCGGCGGTCGGAATCGCCAGGAAATCGAGCACATAGGCCAGCGGCGCGCCATGGAAGTTGCCGTTGGACTCCACACGGCCGTCCAGCGTGACGCACGGGTTATCGATGGCGGAGGCGAGTTCCACGCCCGCCACGGAGGCCGCGTATTCCACGGTGTCGCGGGCGGCGCCGTGCACCTGCGGGGTGCAGCGCAGCGAGTAGGCGTCCTGCACACGCACGGTGGAGCCCGGGCGGCCGGCCTCAATCAGACCAGAGTCCTTGAGCATGCGGGCGATGTTCGCAGCGGAATCGCCTTGGCCGCGATGCGGGCGCAGCGCCTGCAAGTCGGCGGCGAATACGCGGTCGTTGCCGAGCATGCCTTCCACGCTCATCGCGGCGGCGACATCCGCGGTCTTGAGCAGCAGGCGCAGATCGGTGATGGCCATACACAACATGCCGAGCATGCCGTCGGTGCCGTTGACCAGCGCCAGTCCTTCCTTCTCTTTCAAATCGACGGGCGTGATGCCGGCCGCACGCAGCGCTTCGCCGCCGCCGATCTTGAGGCCGTCAGCGTTGCGGGCCTCGCCTTCACCCATCGCCACCAAAGCACAGGCTGCGAGCGGCGCCAAATCACCGGAGCATCCGAGTGAACCGTATTCGTAGACCACCGGGGTGATGCCGGCGTTCAGCATATCGGCGTAGACCTGCGCGGTTTCCGGGCGCACACCGGTGCGTCCGGTGCACAGGGTGCTCAGGCGCAGCACCAGCAGGCCGCGCACCACCTCACGCTCCACTTCCGGTCCGGCACCGGCGGCATGCGAGCGAATCAGACTTTTCTGCAGCTGCGCACGCTGTTCCTTGGGGATGGAGGTGGAGGCGAGCGCGCCGAATCCGGTGGAGATACCGTAATGCGGCACGGTGTCGTCGGCCAAATGATCGATAACCGCGCGACTCAGCGCCATCTCATGCTTCGATTCGTCCGAAATCGCCACTTTGGCACCGCCGCGCGCTACGGCGATAACGTCCTCGATGCTCAGCGCTCCAACACCTACGGTGACCGTCTGCTCTGCCATGCTCATACCTTTCTATATATGTGCCGCATTCCGCATATACGACATATGCGGCACATGCTTCGCCGGGGATCCGCGACTGCCCGCATTCGCTCACCGCACCTGCCCATCAACAGCAGGCGACGCAAACGCGACCAATCGCTCCCCGAGTAATCAAACCTTGGCCATTTCACCTCAGTCGGATGCCCGCCATAAGCCACTTCGTCCATCTTGTGTCTGAAATCTCAGACATGTAAGGTGATGGAAATATGAGCCATGCCTCGCAGCAATACGCCTTCACCGAGCCACGTACCGTCAAGCGGGCGCAGGTGAAGCCATCAGAACGGGAACATCAGACATCATCATCCGCGCCACGTGTCTCGCTGGCTCCGGCGGCCGACCGTACGCTCGACATCCTCGAGTTCATCGCGAGCAATGGTCAGACGCAAGCCGCCACGCTCGCTCGCGAACTCGGCATTCCGCGCTCCACGGTGTACCAATTGTTGGAGATTTTGGAGCGTCACGGACTGGTCACCCGCCTTGCCGAGCAGCGCGCGTACGGCATCGGACTCAAGACTTTCGAGCTGGGATCGGCCTATTCTCGCCAACATCGTGTATCGCAGGTCGCGCATCCGGTGTTGGCGCGTCTTGTTGACGAGACCGGCGAAAACGGACATCTGGCCGTGCTGCACGGCAACGAAATCATTTATGTGATTGAGGAGCGCGCCGCGCATCGCCCGCCGCTAGTGTCAGGCGTGGGCGTGCGCCTACCCAGTCACCTGACCGCCACCGGGCGGGCCATTCTGTCCGCACTCCCCCGCAATCAGGTCCGCGCGCTATATCCCAATCGTCAGGCGTTCACCGACCGCACCGGCATCGGCCCCAAATCGCCCAAGGAGCTGGAGGCAACGCTCGCCGAAACCCAACGCACCGGTTTTGCCGAGGAACACGGAGACGTGACGCCCGGCTTTGATTCATACGCCGTCGCTGTGCGCGACTACAACGACTTTCCCATCGCCGGGCTGGCTCTCACTTTCGTGAGCGGATCGCTGCGCCCCGAACAGGAGCGGTCGCTTAAGACCAAGCTGCGGCTTGCCGGCACGGAACTGTCCCGGCGTCTCGGCGCGGTCGGCAGTTTGACATGAGGATTCGCGAGATCATCGTGCTGGGCTCCTTCGCCCCGATCACGATTTTCTCAACTAAGTTCACCGATTCGCTGACCGGCAACGCCAAACTCGCCGGCTTCTCGCTGACAGTGACGGCCATCATCAGCCTGGTGGTGATGACCGCCCTGCACGCACTTCTGCCGGGAGCGTAAGGCGCGTTCTTGGTTCCCTCAGTCAGCTTCTCCGCCTGGACGGTTCCCCTCAGAGAGGGGAGCCAGAACGAGTCACGCCCGAACGATTACGTTGCGCAGATCACCGATGCCTTCGACGTGCACGATGGTCTCGTCGCCTGGGTCGAGGTGGCCGGAGGCGTTCGGGGTGCCGGTCATGATGACGTCGCCAGGCAGCAGCGTGGAGAACGACGAAATGGCGGCAATCTGCTCGGGGATGCCGTGAATCAGGTTCGCGGTGGTGCCAGACGCCATCGGCACATCCTCGCCGTTCAGCGTGAAGGAAATCTTGGCGTCCTTCCAGTCGAGGTCGTCACGCATCACAATCCACGGGCCAAGCGGGCAGGAAGTATCGAAGCCCTTGGCGCGCGTCCATGTGGGGTCGATGCCCTGCAGGTCGCGCAACGTCACGTCGTTCACGCAGGTGAAGCCGAGCACGTAATCCATCGCGTTTTCAACGGACACGTTCTTGGCGATACGGCCCATCACCACGGCCACTTCCGGCTCGAAGTTCATGTCCTTGGAGCAGGCCGGGTACACGATCGGATCGTCGGGGCCGATCACCGAGGTGGACGGCTTGGTGAAGATCACCATGTCTTCCGGCGCGTGGGCGATTTCGGAGTGGCCGGCCTCGTGCATGAACTGGGCGTGGGCCTCGTAGTTCTTGGCCAGGCCGTAGACCTTGGAGGGGATGACCGGGGAGAGCAGGCGGATGCCGTCGCCGTCGACCGGGTACCGGTTGCCGGTAGGCTTGACCTGGTCGCCGGCCAGCGGATGGCCGTCCAGTTCGATGAGGTAGTCCTTGCCGTCCGTTTCGTCCTTCTGCACGAAGGCGTAGCGCGGCGAATCATTCAAAGAAAAACGTGCGAGTCTCATGCCTGTAAGCCTACTCCTTGGCGGTTCCTTCCGCAGAAGCATCCGTCCAAGGAGCAAGCAGACCGGCCTTCAATCGACCAAAACGCACGTTCGCTGGGATTGCTACTTTTCGGTCCAGGTTTTGTCGTACAGCGACTGGCCGCTTTGCGTGTGCATGATGACGTGCAATGATGCCTTGCCGCTGGAGGTCTTGCACATCGAGCCCAGCAGATTCGCGGTGGATTGATAGGTGCTGTCCATAGCATCCAGTGAGGAAGCGACGGTATCGCCTAGCGAGGCATAGCTGTCGTCGAGCACGTACTCGTACACCAAGGTGTCACCGTCGACACGGTAGTTGAAGGTGATGCCGGTATCTGCAAACGTATCCGCTTCGGATTCAATGGAGTCCTTGAATTCCGAAGAGTCGACGAAATCCTGAATCGAATCGTACAGCCCATAATCGCCGTCGGTTAGATCGTCATGGGTTTCGCCCAACGTGTCGTCCAGCGCATCGTCAAGATTATCTTGAGCTTTGCTCTTATCGTTGCTATCACCGTTGCCCGAAGAGGACTGACTATAGAAGGAATCGGTTTTCGCCTCATCTATAGCCTTGCTGGCATACGAGGCACCGCCGACGATCAGCGCGATGACCAGTATTACCTGTATCACCATGCCCGCCGCACTGATGATGATGCCGGCGATGGCCAAGCCCTTGCCCTTGCCGCCCTGTTTCTTAATCTGGTTGAGGCCCACGATGCTCAGGATCAGACCGAGGAGTGAGACAAGGAACGAGCAGATAAAACCGGCAATAGCCAGGCCGTTGTACTTCTGGTTCGCTTCAGGCGGCACACTGCCGTAAGAACCAGACCATCCCGGCTGGCCGTTCGGTTGGCCGCCTTGCATATACGGGTTATAGGGCGTTTTGCGGAGGCACGGCCCCGCCGCCCGGATATACCGGAGCACTGACGCTGCCGTAGACCGGAGGAACCGATCCGCCTGCCGGAGCCGCCCCCGGATAGGGCGAATTGGGTGCTGCCGGTGCGGGCGCGGGCGCAGCGGCAGGAGTCACTGGTGGCAAAGCCTGCGTAGGCGGTACCGGCTGATTGACCGGCGCAAAAGGCTGGGTGGGCTGCTCGGCAGGTGTAAACGCCTGCGTAGGCTGTTCAACAGGAGTGAACGCTTGAGTGGGCTGCTCGCCCGCTGCGATTGCTTGGGTTGGAGCATTGTTGGCGGCGGTTCCCGTTTCCGCCGTCATCGCATTTAACGGCTCAGTCGGATTGGCGTCAGCTTGCTGCCACGGCACCTGGCCGTTCGGATTGACATTCGGATCAGTCATGACATGCACTCCTTCAACTGCATCGCACCCCACTTGCGAGATGCGCCCCTCGTCTTACGCGCCACATTGTGCGTTACAGACAACTGTACTCCTCGTGGCGAGCCTTAAGTACCCCAGGAAATTTGGCTTCCAAAAACACAAAAGCCTGAAACCGGCTATTGCCTCAGCAATATTCAGTCGGTTTCAGGCTCAATCGTTAATCCTCTGGCGAAACGACGATCTACTTCTTCAGCAGCGGTGCGACCTGCTCCTCGTAGGCGGTCAGGGCGGTGTCGATCACCTGGTGCATGTCATAGTACTTGTAGGTGCCCAAGCGGCCGCCGAACACGGTGTTCGGCTCGGCCGCGGCCTTGGCCTCGTACCGCGCGTACAGGGCCTTGTCCGCGTCCGTGTTCACCGGGTAGTACGGTTCGTCGCCGCGCTCGGCGAAACGGCTGTACTCCTCCCACACCACGGTCTTGTCCGGGTTCTGGGCATCGCGGCGCTCCGGGTTGAAGTTCTTGAACTCGATCGCGCGCGTATACGGCACGTCAGCGTCGGAGAAGTTCATCACCGGGCAACCGAAATGGTCGCCCTCGTCGTAACGGACCTCCTTGAAGTCCACCGTGCGCCACTTCAGGTCGCCAAGCTCGTAACCGAAGTAACGGTCCACCGGACCCGTGTACACCACCGGCACGCCCGCGGCCTTCAGCGCCTCCTTGTTGTACGGCTGGGACTCGTCGAAGAAGTCCACGCCCAGCGAAACCGTGATGCGCGGGTCATCGATCATGCGCTCCATCCACTTGGTGTAGCCGTCCGCGGGCAGGCCCTCCCACGTGTCCTTGAAGTAGCGGTTGTCGTAGTTGAAGCGCACCGGCAGGCGCTTGATGATCGACGCGGGCAGCTCGGCAGGGTCGGTCTGCCACTGCTTGCCCGTGTAGTTCTTGATGAACGCCTCGTACAGCGGTCGGCCGATGAGCTGGATGCCCTTGTCGTTCAGGTTGGCCGGATCGGTGCCGGCCAGCTCGCCCGCCTGCCCGGCGATAAGCTTCTGCGCCTCGGCCGGCGTGTAATGCGCATGGAAGAACTGGTTGATGGTGCCCAGGTTGATCGGCAGCGGATAGACCTCGCCGTCATGCGTGGCATACACGCGGTGCACGTAGTCGGTGAACGAGGTGAAACGATTGACGTAGTCCCACACACGCTTATTGGACGTGTGGAACAGGTGCGCGCCATACTTGTGGATCTCCGCGCCGGTCTCCTCATCCATATACGAGTAGGCGTTGCCGCCGATGTGGTCACGGATATCGATGATGCGCACGCGCGCGCCGGTGTGCTCCACCGCCTGCTGCGCCACCGTCAGACCGAACAGGCCCGCGCCAACGATAACGAGATCGGGGTACTGCGCGCCCTCCGACGGGCCGTGCTGCGTATTCTCCGCCGCATTTGCCATGCCTCAAAACCTTTCATGATTCCATGTGCGATTACACACGCGTTTCATTGTCCACCAGTGTAGCGAGAGGCACCTATGTACACATGCGATTCCGAATTCAGCGGCTCCTACAGGCTTCGGGCTTCCGGCTTGCGCAGGCTGGGTTTCGGCTTTATTTGGTGCACGCGCGACGCGCGCCTACCCTGTGGCATACTGTTCATGTCCGCATAAACAGGGCGGCCTGCCGGCTACGACCGCAGGGCGCAGACACGTGAAGAAGGATTCGCCATGACGCAGGTTTCGCCGCTTGTCTCGATCGTCGTGCCGGTGTACAACGCCGAGAAATACCTACGTTACTGCGTGGACTCGATTCTTCAGCAGTCGTATGAGCATCTGGAGATCATCCTCGTGGACGACGGCGCCACCGATTCCAGCCCGATGATTCTGGACGAATACCAGCGGCGAGACAATCGCGTGCGCGTCATCCACCAGACGAACGGCGGCATCGCGAAGCTCAGAACGCCGGATTGGATGCGGCGCATGGCGAGTACATCGCATTCGCCGACAACGACGATATCCTCGACCGTCGCAACATCGAGTTGCTGCTGCACGCGCTGATTTCTACCGGCGCGGATATGAGCAAGGCCCGCTGGAGGCAGTTCGGCGTCTCCCAGATCGAGGAAGTCGCGATGGAAGCCCGTGAAGGCGCCGCCGAACCTGAACATGTGAGCGTGTTCACGAATCCGCTGAACGCCTACCAGACCGTATTCTGCAAGAGCCTGCGCCTGATCGGCGACAAGCTTGGCCACAACACGGAGGCCCGCTATTTCAACGAGGCGAACTGGTGCCGCCTGTACAGGCGCGAGCTGTGGGACGGCGTGCGATTCCCAGAGGGCATGTACGCGCAGGACACAGCTATCGCAGGACACCTGTACGTGCGTATGAACAAAGTGGCGGATATTGACGTGAACCTGTACAACTGGCTTCAGCGCCCGGAATCCGTAACACACCAAAAGCGTGACTTCGCGTTCCACCACGACCACATCACTGCGGCATCAGATAATTTCCGTCTCTGTCTTGACCGAGGCGTCCTCCCCATGCGTAGCTACTACACGTTGATCGGCGAACTGGAAGCCGAGAGAGGAGCTCCTGACTTCCATATTCCAGAAAACCAGCAGCAGTACGAAACCGACCGTCAGGAAATTGATACCCTACTAGCCAATCTCACCCGCGCACAGCACATGCGGTGCGCCGTCATCCAGTGCATTCGTCTGTTTGAGAAGTATATCTACGACCGCAGAATCAAGAATATGCGATAAACATTCTTTACTGTACAGTCCTCCTCGGCCAATAAAACAGAGCCCGTTGTCTAGATGGAAGTGCGACACCCTTTAAATTGGAGATTGTCCAGATAACCAGTGAAAGGGTGTCGCACTTTGGGTCAAGTGTATTCGTGCCTGTCGGAAGAGGAGGTAGGGGGGTGCGGACGGGAAGTTGGACGCCCAAGCGTCCAACTTCCCGTCCGCACCCCCATCCTGGCATTTGTCATGATTATGGTCTGGGGCCATCGTTAATTCCCTACGAGGCGTTGAATATCGACCTGAACATCATTGGATTCATCTACGTATATACGTTGATCACCTACTATCGCTGGTACATGCAACCGCTATCAACAAAAACCGCCCTGATTATCGCAACTGCCTGCACTCTGCTGTTGCTCGCATGGAACGTTTCGTCTGAGCTGTTATACACCGATAAGCACGCCGGAGAGTATCAGACTCTGATGTACATCATGGACAGAGAGTGGTCGCTGCCGATACTCGGCTTGAGCTTGGGTATGTTCATCATATTTTCCCGCATGCAGTTCCGCTCCCGGATAATCAACACGATCGCTTCATGGACGTTAGGTGTATATCTCATCACAGACCGCAATTACATACGAGACTTACTGTGGACCCAGTGGTTCGCCTTCGACAAGCTGAAGTGGCCTGATTTTTGTTCCGCCCTTACAGTGAGGCGGCTTGTGCCGCTTGATGTTGACAATACTCGGTTTCCACCGCTTCGGGTGTCCTGTAGCCCAGGGACTGGTGCAGGCGCTTCGAGTTCCACCACGAGACCCACCGGAACGTCGCCAATTCCAGGTCCTTCAGATCCGCGAAGGGTTTGCGCCGCCATACCAGCTCGGTCTTGTACGCGCCGTCGGCGCTTTCGGCCATGGCGTTGTCGTACGAGTCGCCGACGGTGCCGGTCGACGGCAGCATCCCATATTCCATAACCCTGGTGGTGTACACCGTGCCGGTGCACTGCGTGCCATGGTCGCTGTGGTGGATAAGACCATCCGCGCCGCCGCGGGACGCGGCCCATGAGATCGCCTGCTCCAACGCCTGCAACGGCAGCTCCTGCGTGTTCATGGTCATGGCGCACGCCCATCCCACGATCCGACGGGCGTACACGTCGGCGGCGAACGCCGTGTAGCCGAACGAGCCGTTGGCCATGCGCACGTGGGTGATGTCGGCCACGTGCAGGCGGTCCGGCGCACAAGCCTCGAACCTCCCGTCCACCGGATCCGGCCTGCCGCCCGTGCCCTTGGCGGGTTTCGTCGTCACCGGGGTTCTGCCGCGGCGCACGCCCCGGATGCCAAGCCCGCGCATGATGCTCATCACCCGGCCGCGGCCGACCCCGGCCGGATCCCAGCCCTGGGCGACCAGCTGCGCGTGCATCTTCCCGCAGCCGTACACGGCCATGAAGAAATCCGAGTGGATCTGGAGGATGTCGCGGGCCAGCGCCTCATGCCCCGCCCGCATGCGGCTGACGGGACGTGTTCTGAACATGCGGCAGCCGCGCGGCGTGAGAAACCCGCAGTCCAACGATTCGGAAAGGACCCTGCAGATCGGCCCGACCCTGAAACGGCTTCTGTGCTCGTCGACGTACGCGGCCATCAACGCCGTGCCGGGTCGAGCCTGCGACCATCACGGGTGACACTCACAATCGGCATGTACAGCAAGGAAGGCATGCCAGAGCGTTCTTACCATGCCGCTAGAGCATACAACCAGAAGTGGCGAGAAGAAGGAATCGGGGAGATTCGTCTTGTACAAACATATAAACGAACTAATGTAATTTTTGGACTTAAGAAAATTACATTAGTTCGCCAGTGGCCATACCCAGCTTCAGAACCGCCATATATCAAGCATTTCAAGACTAATGAAATTTCTGAGGTAACAAAAATTTACATTAGTTTGCTTCAGCACTCAACCAAGAAAACAGCTATCTACTCTTGAAGATGCCACTTAGCAGCCGAAGTAGCACCTTCTGAGTAAATCTTTCCTTGCTTCCGAAGACTCTGGAGCAGATAGCTCACCCGCTCTCCCTTCTGCTTGGCACTTAGCGCCCTGGCAATGCATGATCAATGGCGTTGAGCACCTCAAGTCTTGAAGAAGGCCTAGATCGAAGCAGCTCCAAAATCAGTTCCTTGCATATCCTGTTATCCAAGCCCTTGCTGCGCACATACTCTTTCTGCTTGCCCATGGCGTTCGCCACATCCGACGAAATGATCAGACGGGGATAACGCCCCTCTACCAAGCCGCGTGACCTCAGCGAAACAGCCTGCTCCCTCTCTATCACCAAGCCCTTTTGAATCATGTCGAGCCATACCACACTCTGCAAATCCAAATCCGGGAAGGACGCAAGTAATTGCGAATATTTCTCATCGAGGATGGTACCATAGATCGAGACCGATACGCGAGAGCGATTCGACAAATCGTATGTGGGCAACGGCAGCCGGCGCTTCCTCTGCATCTCGAAAACATTCCTGATGCCGATGGCATTCTGATCAATCATGCCAACCTTGCTCATCGCCTTGGCAAGCAGAGAATTCCGATAATACGGAGGCTTGTACCCGACAGCCAGCGCAGCATCTATGCTTCCTGGAATGAACGACCCCTCATTCATAAACACAAGGCGGTCTTCATATTCCAAAAGATTGATCTTCCCCGACAAACGATAATCCTGATGTGCAATGGCATTATGCAATAGCTCTCGAATAATCTCCGGGCTATAGCGTTGCGCCACCTCGGGGAACAACGTATTTGGATCCGTGAAAAACCTGTATTTCTCGTTGCGAATCTTGCCAAGCACCTTGTCCACCTGCAATATGAACGGGGGCTCGAAATGCTCATATGAGACCACATCATTCGCCGAGTTATACAACGTCCAAGTGATGCGCGGCTCGATTCCACCAAGGAAAACCGTGGACTCAGGCTTACCAAGCAGCACCAGAGCGGCATTGGTCACATGTCCATGAATCAGGAGACCGATCTTGGTCAAAATCTCTTCAGACGAGAATCCCTCAATCGCCCGTTGCCTAGGCGCATACTTCTTCGAATACTCCTCGCAGGCAAAAGCCACGGCATCCGAATCAAGATCGCCAACATTGGCGTCATATGCAAGCTGACTGGACCAATCAGGTCTTGCTTGGGAATAGATTGCAGTCAGCTTGAAAGCAGGCATCTGCACAATGGATTCGTTCTCTCGAGAATAAGGAACGCCTTTCCAAGTAGTAGGCGTAGCGAATGATGCAGGGGAATCTGAAAGACCACCACTCGCTGACGTTCTATCGTCAGCTCATATATTTCCTCGAACGTCATGCCGCTATTGGTATACAGCGCCACCTCATGCTTCAACTTGCGCAACCCGACACTTGGCTCATGCGCTTCCTTGCGGTATCCAGTCCCACATATCGTCCGATCGTTACGCACTCCGAAAAGAAGCCAGCCAGCATCGGCATGACGAAGATTGGCTTCATTGCTCAAAGCAGAGAAATACTTCCCCAAGTCGTCGAAATCGAAATTGTTCTTGGCGGACTTATACTCCACCACTTCTGTTTCCACATCAGACAGAAGTCTCTGAACCTTGTTCGCCACTTCCTCTGGCCGGTAAACCATAGCAGATCTCCAACTAATGTAAAATCGAACGAACTAATGTAATATTAGCGCTTCTTATGAACCTACCGACGAGCATGAAATCATGGCAATACGGCTCCCACGCTCCGAGAAGAAGACTACGGGGAAAGACTTGCCGCGAGCCTAGGACGAAGCCCCAAGCCGGCGAGCACAACACATGACCCTGTGATTTCCATGCAGTCGCCATGTCACCGGAAGACCGAGCACCTTAGCATCTTTGAAAACCGTTGAAATCATTGAGATTACGACACATTTCTCTGCTTCCCACTGGATTTCCATGCAAGCCCACTAGATTTCCATGTAGGCACAGTAGCTATCGAAGATTCGGAACCAATAGAGCTCCCCCAAGAAGCCAGAGCACTTTGAAAACACTAGGATTCCAGCATCCTTAGCCCCTCAATCGTGCACTTACCACTAGGTTCTCGCTACTTCCCACTAGGCAACCGGCAAATCACGACGAGCAAATACGCGTGGCTGAACGCCGGTGTCCTCTCTGGTCCAACCGCTGGCCCTGCACCAGAAATCAGCGAGCGCTTTCGCCCCATAGCATGACAATGCTTCGCGCTCATTGCCATCAATTTTCAATCAATCGGCCATTGCCGGCACCGTTCAAGACATCTGCTGCGCTCTCCGCATGAGGCCGACCACCAACTAGTTTGGCTATCTCCTTTTCGCATTTATGCATGTATCGCAAACTCTTCTCGAAAGAAGCAAGCTCGTTCTTGGCTTTCTTTTTCTCTTCCTTGTTTAGGCTGGAATCTTTGGAACGTTCGAAAAGTATGGCCTGTTGGATTTCCATCTGCCCGATTTGATTGGCCAATTCGTGTCGAATTGACTCAATCAACTCCTCTGCTTTATCGCCCTGGACCAATGAATCTTTGCAGAAAGTGAGGAGCTTGGCGCATTCATTAAGCGCAAACTCTCCCTTGGTTCCGGTCAGCAGCGCGGTAATGGCTGTCGCCGCACCACCACTAGCCAAACCCAGAGCCGCACCACCACCAGCGATTATCGCTGTTCCACCTGCCATGCCAAGCCCGCCAGCAGCCAACGATCCATATCCAACTGCCGCAAGACTGGCGCTGGTAAGGGCAGCACCGGATAATCCAGCAACAGACGAACCCGCAAGCACCGGTGCTATAACCGGAGCCATCGCAAATGCGACACCTCCAGTAGCACCCATAATTGCCACAGTTCCCGCAGCACCGATGATTTTCCTGTTACGACTGCCGTCCAAGATGCTCGCGTTCCGCCTCAAGGCTTTGGCAACATATTTCACAGACGATTTGTCCGGATCACCGAACACCTCACACCACATTTCGTCAAGAATCTTCGAATCAAACGAAGGACTCTTACCTTTCTTGCCAGTTTCGTCTTCACCAGATTCAATCAGCTCATACGGCTTAAACCGAGCAAGCTCAATCAGAACCAGTCGCTTCCAAAGATCGCCATCTCTTGCTACGAGATCCTCTGCCTCCTGCTTCACTTGACCGAGATTAAGCAGATGACAGCCCTCAGGAAGTCGCTTACCCCATTGATCAAGCCATTGCTCCTTATCAGCACGACTCTTTGGTTTACCTCGCTCGATGTCCTTATAAACGGACAACCGCTCAATAGAGAACAAAACAGACTGATGCTCAGGCTTCAGCAACAGCAGATTCAATGCCACCTGACCGTCAGCCACATCCTCCTGTTGCGATCTCGCATGCTCGCCCCTGTGCTCCCACACTGTTTTGGCATCGACGCCCACCGCGAAGACCAAGCGGGCAACACCCACGTAATTGATTCTCAGAATGAATTCCTTGACGCCTTCTTTCGGCTCATCCTGTAACCCGACCAGTACAGCCCGAATGGCGGCATCAACTGTATCAACCGCAGTGAAAGTCGCCGAAGCAATGGACATCATGCGCACGACTCTGGGATTATTGAACAGAAGGAACTCAGCTACATCTAGCTCCTCAAGTCACCCAAACGACCTGACATCAATCCGCCTCACCTCAAGGTAAAGTTGACGGAGGAAATAGCAGCAGCGCGTCAAGCATTCGTTCAACAGCACAGGAAGAGACTGACGTCCCAACTCATATACGACACCAATCTCGGTACGGAGGTTAAACCTTCGCGACTCTTTATGTCCATCCGCATCGACTCGCGCAAAGACTGTCCCGTTGAACATCTTTGCAATGAATTTACGCAACCCCAAGTCAGGGTCCATAGCATTCCTGAACACAGGAAGGGCGGAAAGCTCTTTCATCAGGGAAAGGATAGGACCCGGGATTCCTGTACCTGCACCAGGATTCGAACTAGAGCCTGCCATATCGGATACCATGTGGAAGAACCAACCACAATGCCAAGAACAGCTTCTCGCAGAAGCCCCCTCCAATCAACCCCTCATCAAACCATCGCGCATCCACAGGAACTGCGATGAACTCACCGTACTGATCCGTCCCGTATATCTTCCCTGTGAACTGAGTAAGCACCGAGAACGCAAGCCCCACCGGAGAAAAGTGATGGGAAAAATCCCTGAGATGATGCTGCAAACCACCACCCATATCCGCTGTGACCTTATCGCCGACAAACGGATGTTCTTTCTCCAAGAAAGCAATCGCATCATGTAGAGACTCGCCCTTGAAATTCGAATGCTGTTTTGCGACCCAGATAACAAACTCGTTTACCCTGTTTGAACCCCATTCGCTGGCTCTGTCTAACGAAAACTTGCCAACAAAGAATGAATCGCACAATCCCGCGATCACGCCACAGGCAGCAGCTTTTTTATAGTCAAACAAGGGATCATCTTGGAGCTTGTCACCACCAATATCTTCTTCGATATACTCGATGTAAATCCCGTCTTCAAAGCCCCTCGCTCCTCCGGCAATGCTTGCACCTGCTTCTACACACTTGGTGTCAACGCTTTCCAGAGAATATTCAACGGAAAGCAAAGCACCCCCGTATCGCGATGAAACTTCAAGCTTCCTTGCCATCAGCAGTCCTTTCCATTACTCAATGTATGAGAGACTACTCTTCTATGATAAGTGGCTCTGAACAGCATTAACTAATCAGAAGCCGATTAATACCCCACTCATCGACGCCTAACACATCGGTGACGATATCCAAAAAAGTATCCGATACCAAGTAGCAAAATAAGCAGAGGCACAAGATAGGCCACGCACAAACCACAGGCAATAAGCCACTCTCATTACCACAGATTCAACTCGACCACCACGCCCTCTCAAACCCTTGCAGCAAGAACGCTAGATCTGCACAAATTCCCAAGACAAGTTCAATTACAGGTATTGCTCTAGCATTCCGGCATGGAGAGATCTCCTACAGCCCAAGAACAAACCTCAGTTTTGTCTTCGTCGTGAACATTTTCATCACCATCGAAGAACTTCGCCTTGCGGCACTTGTACTGAACCACCGTATCGCCTTCTCGCCAGTACTCGTTCCAATACGTTTCCTTGCCAAAGCCTTTCCAACTATTAGTTCCTTTGATTTTTCATTGCTGGTGCAACGCTTGTGGATGATGTGGGCCCATGGGTTCCCGGTACGATGGTGTTTGCTTACGGCAACCGGGTATCGGGAGGTCCCATGGCCGGTCGCCCGCCTTGCCTTGGCCGAGCGCGAGGAAATCGTGTTGCTGAGGCGCGGGGGGCTGCGGCGGGATGGCCGGAGCGGCGGGCGGAGACGAAGCGACCGTCAGCAAGGAGATGGCCGGAAACTCGTTCGCCGTTAGCTCGGGGCGGTGCCATCGTGCATCGACCGCCCAGCGTGGCCGCGAGTCCCGAAGGGTTTCCTGCGTGCGGCCCGGGATCCTCGACGGCGAGCGAGGGGCGGGGCTTGTGCGGCGTCTTGTCGTGCGGGAGCATTGGTCGCCCGGGCGGATCGCGGGCGGGATCGCGGTCGAACGGCCGGGACTGATGGTCTTTGCGTCCGCGATCCACCGGGCGATCAACGAGCGGCGGCTTGATCCACCCGGCCTGACGCGTGCCCGCCGTGGAATCAGGGCGCGTCTGCGTCATAAAGGCAAACGCCGGCACGGGAGGGGCGGGCCGGAGGAACGGCGTGGCGAGATCCCGGGCGCGTCCCATCGGGCAACGTCCCGAGATCGTGGGGGAACGTTCCGGGCTCGGCGACCGGGAAGGCGACGCCGTCGTCGGCAAAGGCGCCGGGGCGTGCCTCGTCACGCTCGTGGACCGCAGAAGCGGTCTGCTCTCCGGAGGACGCTGTGCCGCGCATGCCAGACGCGACGTTGCCGATGTGGGGATCGGCGCGCTCCGAAGGCATCCGGGGAGCCGGACCGTGATCCTGGACCGGGGTATGGAGTTCGCTGACTTCGAGAAGGTCGAACAGGCCACCGGCGCGGTGTTCTGCTTCGCCCTGTCCCTCCATCCATGGCGGCGCGGCGGCAACGGGAACACCAACGGGCTGATTCGTGAGTGTTTCCCCAAGGGCGCCGGCTTCACCGCCGTCGGCGAGCAGGAGGTCCGGGCCGTGTACGATGCCATCGATCACAGACCACGCAAACGCCATGGATACCGGACACCCTGGGAAGTCCACCATTCAACGGTGTTGCACTTGCTCTGACGATTCAAGCCAGCTTAATGAGGTTAACCACCCAATTACCGTGCTGTTCTACGGCGACCATTTGCCAGGCTTTTATTCCACCGCATATTTTGATAAAAAGAACATCCTCGGATTGCATGAGACTGACTATTTCATTTGGCCCAACCAAGCATCATGCTCGACTAACACAAAGCTTGACGCCGTTTCCAGCGACTACACATCATCCAACTATTTCTCCGTTCAGCTCGCCGAACATCTTAATGCAAAAGTCAGTCCGTGTCTTGCGTTTCTCACTGAAATGCATCAGGCAATGTCCGTGCCGGATTCTTCAGGCAGCAGCGCTCCGACCTATCTGGACGCGAACGGCAATCTCATCAAGAAAAAGAATCTCTCGAAGCAGGCCAAGCAATTACTCCATGACTATCAGCTCATTCAATATGACATGAGTGTCGGCAAGAATTACCTGAAAGACACCGGCTTTGTCGATCTGCCGGAGTGGCCCGTCTACAATAGGTTAGGATTACGGCAGCAATGGGAAAGGCAGTTTGGTTATGAAAATCGCGGTTGCAGGAACCGGCTATGTTGGATTGTCCGTCGCGTTGCTGCTTTCCCAGCATAACGAGGTGCATGCGCTCGACATCATTCCGGCGAAGGTCGAATTGCTGAACAACGGCAAGAGTCCTATCGTCGATCCGGTAATCACCGATTTCCTGGTGGGGAACGCATCTGGCGAGCGTCCGCTCGATTTCCACGCCACCATCGACGCGCAGGAAGCGTACACGGATGCCGATCTCGCTGTAATCGCCACGCCTACGAATTACGACGAGAAGAAGAATTATTTCGATACTTCCAGCGTCGAAGCTGCGATTGCGTCAGTCCGCCAGTATTCGCCGCACGCTTGGATCGTCATCAAATCGACGATTCCCGTTGGCTACACGCAGCAATTGCGCAAAACCCTCAATGACAATCGCATCCTCTTCTCTCCCGAATTCCTGCGTGAAGGACATGCGCTGTATGACAATCTGCATCCAAGCCGTATTGTGGTGGGCGCCCCACAGGACGATGCTGAATCCATCAAGGCTGCACGTAAGTTCGCGCATCTGCTTGCCGAGGGCGCAGACCCAGTTGAAGCCACCAGCGCCAATCATGATGGCAGTACCGGTATCCCCACGCTGGTGGTCGGCACCACCGAGGCTGAGGCCATCAAACTGTTCGCCAACACCTACCTAGCGCTTCGCGTGGCATATTTCAACGAATTGGACACCTACGCGGAAAGCCGCGGACTGAACACTCGCGAAATCATTGACGGCGTTTGCTTGGATCCGCGCATCGGCGACGGTTACAACAATCCCAGCTTCGGCTATGGCGGCTATTGCCTGCCGAAAGACATCAAGCAGTTACTTGCCAACTACAATCAGGTGCCGCAAAACCTTATCGAAGCCATTGTGGACGCAAACCGTACACGCAAGGAATTCGTGGCTTCCGAAGTCATGGAACGTATCAAGGACATTCAGGATCCTGTTGTCGGTATCTACAGACTGACTATGAAGTCCGGTTCCGATAATTTCCGCCAGTCCGCCATTCAGGACGTGATGAAACAGTTCAAGGCCAATGGCATCCCCGTGCTCATCTATGAACCCACGTTGGACAAGCCCGACTTCCAAGGCAGCGAAGTCACCCATAACCTTGCCGGTTTCAAGACCCGTGCATCCGTGATCGTCGCCAACCGTTGGAACAGCGACCTCGCTGACGTGGATACCAAGGTCTACACCCGAGATCTGTTCCGCAGAGATTAACTCCACGCACAATCGAATACTTGATTATCGCATCTTGAATAAAGCTTCCCTATTTGATAGACGTGATAGCATCACAGGTGGATAACGCTTAAATTCCGATACATGTACTTTTGGTCCGGAGAAACTATGCCCAATATAGAACCACTTATTTCCATCATCGTTCCCGTCTACAACTCGGAAAAATACTTATCACGCTGTATTGAATCCATTCTTGCCCAATCATTCAAAAATCTTGAAATAATTCTCATTGATGATGGCTCCAAAGATGCATCATCAAGTATCTGCGATTCCTACGCAGCTAGCGATTCACGAATCAAAAGCAATCCACCAAAAAAAATGGCGGAATTGCCAAAGCGCAAAAATACCGGTTTGGATATCGCTCACGGGGACTATATCGCTTTCGCAGATTAATGACGATATACTCGACAGGCATAACATCGAAATACTTACTGCATGCTTTTACAAAATCACTGGTGTCAAGATATGAGCAAAGCAAGGTGGCAGCAATTCGGCGTTTCCCAATTAGAAAATA
>ENA-OPZN01000151-OPZN01000151.1-human-gut-metagenome-genome-assembly--contig:-NODE-151-length-27140-cov-3.888683_pt1 | contig 27140 bp, 34 predicted proteins | sample MGYA00242483_ERZ504503 | MGnify/ENA primary metagenome ERZ504503 (study PRJEB26092, sample SAMD00036285) | human gut metagenome | host: Homo sapiens | study: EMG produced TPA metagenomics assembly of... | reverse complement strand
TGCGGATTATCTGTTCAACTGCAATTATACAGGAGGTTATATATGGGATGAAACGACGAATTATGTGAAAGTCATGCCACAAAGTTGGCATTAAAATTTATATATCATGAATATATTTACAGACAATCAGTTGCGAAAAGCAGAGCAGATACTTCAATCTCCGCTTCAAAATTATCGGACTTGACTTCTTCCGATATCCGGAATCTGGCAGTTGTATGGTGCTATTATTCCGGAAAGATTGAAGGGAATACATATACATACGTCGAAACAGAGGCCTTGTTGAAAGATGGCATAACATCGGAAAAACGATACGAGGATGCCAAAATGCTGAAGAACCTGCATAATCTTTTTGTTTCTGAAATGGAGTATATCCATAAAGGGAAGAATACCGAGATAATAGATGAGCGTACTCTGCTCCGTCTGCATTCCGGGCTGTCTTCCGGCCTGGTTTCCGATGAGGAAGCCGGACTGTTTCGCACACGTCCGGTAAGAATATCCGGAACTGATTATGTGCCTCCCCGGGATGTATATGAGATACGTTTCAAACTAAGCGAGGTGCTTTACCGGCAGACGGAACTGGAGAATCCCCTTGAACGTGCTGTGTATCTCCATTGCAACATTGCACGGATACAGCCGTTCATCGACTGCAATAAACGTACGGCACGCCTTGTGGAAAGCATTGTGATGATGAATGCCGGACTGATTCCGGTCTATTCAGCAAAAGATGCCGATATTCTGAATTACCGCAAGGGGCTGATCAGTTTCTATGAAAACGAAACATATAGTCTGTAATACAGATTATTTTCTGGACAGGCAGTTGGTCCGGATAAAGGAATTGACAACGGATGCCGGAATGGAAATGTAATTCATTGAAATGACATAAGATGAATTTAAGGTGGAAAAGTCTCGCTGCAGTGATGCACCGGGACTTTTTTATTTTCTCATTCCTATTATAAAGTTATGAATTAACTCTCAAGAAGATTAATCTTGAATTATAAACAAATTATTCATTAAACCAGATCAAATTGATCTAAAAGGTAATGTCTATTATACCCGAACAGTTTTATATGGTATAGAGGATTGTCTTTCATCACGTATTTAAGAAGAACTTAACTTTTGTAGTAAAATAATCCGATGTTATCATACGTACAATAATATTCTAGTATTCCAGTATCTTGAAAAGCATTATCTCCGTTCGTGAATACGTTTCAATAAGCAAATCGATATAATACATTATAATCATACTAATCACTCTCCATGTACTTCATACTGTATTTTATTAGGGAAGCAGTAAACCTGCCTATGCCTTTCTTGATTCTGCTCAGCTCTTTACCATTGACAGAAAAAACGGTAAAAGTAAATCTTTTTATTAAGTATTATTTCCCGTACACTTACTATTAGATACGACCATAATTATACTACCAGATAAATTTTATTTTGGCGTTACAGGTGTAGGAATTTCTTTTACGTTTACGCAAACGGTATTTTTCTCTAAAAAATCTTATAAATATTGGATTGTTATTTTAATCAATATTTATATATTTGCGTTGAAAAAATAAAATAACCTTTAAAAAAAGAGCGAATTTTATTAACTTGTTAATTGAAAAAAATCATAATTAGAAAAACTGCTTAAAACCGAAATAGAAATCACAGATAAATTTTCATAAAACACATCTTCAAATATTAAAGCTATGAAAAAAGAGCGACTAAAGTTAGTAAGCGCTATGTTACTTTTATCCGGCTTTTCTACCGGATATGTTCAGGCCGCCCCTCATGCAGCGGCTGTAGAAATGCATTCTGTACAACAGGACAATGCTTGTACGGGAGTGGTTGTGGATCAGAACGGTGAAACCGTCATCGGTGCGTCTGTTGTTGTCAAAGGGACAACGAACGGAACAATAACGGGACTGGACGGAGATTTCAGTATTCCAAACGTAAAGAAGGGTGATGTCATTGTCGTTTCATATGTGGGTTATATGAACTCTGAAATCATATGGGAGGGCAAGCCCTTGAAAATAGCACTGAAAGAAGACAGCAAGACCCTGGACGAGGTTGTTGTTGTAGGTTATGCGACTGTCAAGAAAGCCAATCTGACCGGTGCGGTTTCTGCCGTCGATGACAAAGTGCTGGCAGACCGTCCCATCGTCAATCTGGGACAAGGTTTGCAAGGAACAATCCCTAACTTGAACATCACCACCAGCGGACAGCCGGGAAAAGGCTCAAGCTCAATGTCCGCGGTGAAACGTCCATCAACGGTGGTAGCCCGCTGGTTTTGGTTGACGGAGTACAGATGGACCCGAACCTGATCAATCCGCAAGATGTGGCAAGCGTATCTGTATTGAAGGATGCAGCTTCTGCCTCTATCTATGGAGCCCGTGCCGCTTATGGTGTTATCCTTATCACAACCAAGAGCGGCCGCAAGAATATGCCTACACAAGTGTCATTCGATGCATCTGTCTCATTCAACAGCCCGACAACCCGTCCGGAATATATGAATTCCATGGAATATGCGCACTGGATGAACGCCGCAAACAATACGACCAGCGGCCGTGACCTGCTCAGTCAGGAGGAAATGGAGCATATAGAGGCTTATTTCTATGATCCGGTCAACAACCTTCCGGTCTTTGTGGCAAAGGACCCCAGCAGCTGGCAGTACGGAAACTGTCAGGCCGGCAAATATGCCTATTGCGGAAATACGGATTGGATGAAAGAGATGTATAAGAAAACTTACCCTGTCCAAAAGTATAATGTAAATATTAACGGTGGTAGCGACAAGGCCACTTATTATACCTCGGTGGGTTATATGGACCAGGGATCACTGATGCGTTACGGGGATGAGGGCTTCCGTAAGTTCAATATGGTGAACAATATCAATTATGACATCAACAACTGGATGCACGTATCCATGAAAAACAAGCTATATCCGTACCGAACTGGACGGACTTGCCCAGGATGCCGTGCACGGAGAGTCATGGATCGGTAACGACACACAACCTCTCATGCCTGTAAAACATCCTGATGGTAACTGGTCAGGTCAAGGTAATTACACCAACTTTGCCGCAGTTCTGGATGAGATGGGTTCACGTAAGACCACGAAGAATGACTTCTGGAACACCCTTGCCTTGAAACTTACCCCATTGAAAGGACTGACAATCAACATGGACTATACATTCAACTATTATGCGGAACATGGCAAGGTACACAGAAAAACATTCAACGAATACGGTATAGATGGCAAATTCTTACAGGTTTTCCAACACTCCAGGCCAAGCGGCGTGTCAGAAAGCCAGGCCAATGATACATACAACGCTTTCAACCTGTTCGGTGACTATGAACTAACTTTGGGCAAACATTATTTTAAAGTAATGGCCGGTTACAATCAGGAAACCAAGCATACCCGTGGCTTCTCGGCAAGCCGGGATGAGCTTATCTCCAATGACCTTCCCTCAATGAACGCCGCTACCGGAGAGAAATATGTTGGCAACTCGGATGACAGCTGGGCCACAAGAAGCGGTTTCTTCCGTGTAAACTACAGTTTTGCAGACCGTTATCTGCTGGAGGTGAACGGCCGTTATGACTTGTCGTCCAAATTCCCGAAAGATGACCGTTCCGTATTTAGTCCTTCCTTCTCTCTGGGATGGAAATTATCGGAAGAGAGCTGGTTCAAGCAACCCACTAACGGATTTTTTGATGAATTGAAGATAAGAGCCTCTTACGGTAGTCTGGCAAACCAGGCTTTGGACAATGGGTGGTACGCTTACCTGTCCAATTACGGAACTGGTACCTTGGGATATATCATGGGGGGGAAACAGCCCCAATACGTATTGCCCGGTGGTCTTGTAAGCAATACCGTTACCTGGGAAAAGGTTACCCAGTGGGACTTGGGACTTGACTTTGTCATCCTGCAGAACCGTTTGAAGGGTACATTCGACTATTACCAGCGTAAAACGACCGATATGTTGGGACCGGGTAGAATATTGCCTAATATCCTAGGTATGAGTGAGCCCTTGGAGAATGCCGCCGATATGGTAACACGCGGTTGGGAACTGGCATTGACCTGGAATGACCAGCTGGACAACGGACTGCATTACAGTGTGGGATTCAATCTCTCTGACACCCAAGCAGAAATCACCAAATATGACAATCCGACCAAGTCATTGTCTTCTCCATATTATGAAGGTCAGATAGTCGGTGACATCTGGGGATATGAATCCAGCCTGTTCCAGTCTGCCGATGAGATAGCTTCGGCTCCTGACCAGTCCAAGCTGGACGGCGGAATCAGCAAGGTCCCCGGTGATATCAGATTTATGGATATTGACGGCAACGGTGTCGTGGATAATGGAGAGAATACGGTTGACAAGCCGGGTGACATGAAGATTATCGGTAACAACAAGGCGCGTTACCGTTACGGATTCAATATCTCGGCGGACTGGAAAGGCTTTGATCTAGGAATATTCTTCCAGGGTGTCGGAAAACGTGACCTGATGCTCCCCTATACATTTAAATGGCAATACGGAAGCATGTGGCAGGTTCCTACAGCTGTAGGTAACGATTACTGGCGTGAAGACAATGCAGGGGGCTGGCTTCCGGTGGCACGTTTCAACGGCAGCCAGGCTTTAGGTCAAAACCAGACACGTTATCTGCTTGACGCATCCTACCTGCGTCTCAAATCATTGTCTTTCGGATATACCCTGCCTGTTTCCCTGACCAAACAATGGGGAATACAGAAATGCCGCGTATATTTCACCGGAGAGAACCTGCTGACTTTCAAGCATACTCCGGAAGGATTTGACCCGGAGCTGGACGATCCATACAAGTATCCGCAGCAGAAATCGCTGGCTTTGGGACTTAATGTTGTATTCTAATCTTAACACAAAACTTTTATGAAACTGAAATATGTACTTTATATGGCGGCTGCCCTGTCTCTGACAGGCTGTAATGACTCTTTTCTGGAAAGAGGTCCGCAAAATTTGAACGACCAGAGTTTTTGGGTATCTGTCGATGACCTGAAAGCCTATGCCAATGCCTTTTATGGTCTGATACCGGGAGGAGTCAGTGTTCTGGATGACACGGACAGTGATATCCAGGTTCCCAACAATATCAATTCTTTCCTATGGGGACAATATGTCGTGCCTACAGAAGGTGGCGTATGGCAAAAATCAAGCTGGCAGAACATTCGAAACATCAATTATTTCATGACACATTATCAGAGTGTGCAGGCTGCCGAAGCGGATGTCAACATTTATGTAGCCGAAATGCGTTTCTTCCGTGCGCTGGAATATTTCAACAAGATTCAGCTTTTGGGAGATGTGCCCTGGCTGGAAGTTGACCTGAATGTGGACAGCGAGGAACTGTACGGTCCGAAAATGAACGAGAATCCAAGATGTTCCAGAAAATCATCGAAGACTGGATTTCGCCATCCAATGGCTGCCGGAAGCAGGCAGTGAAGAAGCCAACCGCCTGAATAAGGACATAGCCAGACACGTAAAGGCACGTTTCTGCCTGAATGAAGGTACCCATTATAAATACCATGACGAATTGGAATATGCCTCAGAAGCAGAAAAGTGGTTGCAAATGGCTGCAACTGAGAGTGACAAGCTTATCACATCAGGAAGATATGAAATCTATAATACGGGCCATCCACAAGAAGACTATTTCAATATGTACCGCATAGACGACAAGAGCGACCTGAAAGAGGCCGTCCTCTACGTGGATTATAAGACGAACATACGTGAACACAACATGGCAGCTGCAGGACGTGAGGCCGGATGCGGTTTCTCCAAAAGTTTTGTAGAAAGCTTCCTTTGTTCGGACGGGCTTCCCATTTCACTAAGTAATAAATATTTAGGCGATGAAACAATGAGAAAGGAAACGGCCAACCGTGACCCCCGTCTGAAACAGCTGATCCTCACCAACGATTTTCCGACAAACGTGACAGATGACCTGAAGGACTCTACTTTTGTGGTGAATGAGGATGAGTTTATCACCCAGCACTGTTTTACAGGATACAGACCTATCAAAGGATTCAATCCCATATACTCACAGGCGTTGTATATGAAAAGCTCCTTCGATGGGATCGCTTACCGTTATGCAGAAACCCTGCTGATCAATGCGGAAGCAAAAGCGGAATTGAATACCATCACCAATGCGGATTTGGATAGAACTGTCAACCAATTAAGAGACCGTGTTGGAATGCCTCACCTGACAGTAAATGTAGGTTTTACCGATCCCAAATGGCCGGACTGGGGATACAGCCTGAGTCCTGTTTTGCAAGAGATCCGTCGTGAACGCTGCATTGAGTTGGCAGGAGAAGGCTTCAGATTCAATGACCTGAAACGTTGGAAAGCCGGTAAACTGCTCAATAATGTACTGACTTATGTGGGAAAAAGAAAACCTGACGGTAATCTGGCCATTGTATATCCCAACTACACGAATCCTGACCTTTCATATCAGGCAGGAAAAAGCCGTACTTGGGAGGACAAGATGTACCTTTATCCGATTCCGACAGGAGAACTTCAGAGAAATCCGCAATTGTTACCACAGAATCCGGGATGGTAGATGTAGTAACAATGGATTTCCCAGCTGTGATTTAGATTGACAAGGAAACCACCATGGTCAGATATGTACCGGTGGTTTCCTTTTATTTTATCAGGTCGGTTACTATATTGCCAGATAAAATCCTGTAAGACGGACAGATTCAAGAATGTCAGTATTTGATATCAATATGTTTGCCAATAATGAATAAAGAATCAGAAAAGAAGGCCGGCTGTCTTTAACATCACTGGGAGTAGATAAAGGACAATGGATGTACTCTATTCACTATACTTTTAGGCTGTCTTAATCTCTTCAAGAAAGACATCATATATGTGGATGGTTTTTTCTACTATTTTTAGAAAAAATATTTTTTAAACTAGAGAAAAAAAGTTTTTTTTCCATTTCCGTTTTTTTGATCCTTTTTTCGTCTGCAATGACAAATAGCCTTGCCACACTCTAGTTTTAGAGTAAATGACAGGGCTATTTTCATGTTTATCTATTATAATCTTTCATTTTTCCCGCATATCCGGGTTTTATCCCATCCTCTTTATTGTTTCTATTCCCAATGAGATGTGAATTGGAAAGTTATCTTATATCCAACACCTGTTATCTCCTTGCCATCAAATTCACCGAAATCAAGAGTCTGCTTGCCTGACGGAGATTTGATGTTTGAGAGTACCATAGCATTGTCTATTATAATGTCAAAAGACTGCGGAGTGGCACTTTTTTCCCGTGTATCCCCATCCTGATTTATTGTTTCCCATTCTGAATACGCATACATAACCTTTTGGTTCTGCTCTATCCGCACAGGATAGCTCACTTCATCCATATTGTCCATGTCGTTTTTGGTCTGTCCATATATCCTGCATATTATACCGGAACAATCTGTGGATGACACGGTCAAATATTCATAACTTTTACCACTGTTCGTACTTGAAGTTGAGCTGTAAAATCTATCCAAATTAATCGTGATACTTCTTATGGATTGCTTGAAACTGGCTGTAATAGTACTGTTGGAACCATGCAGGGTGGCGGTAGTGGTTGAACTGCCTGGATTTTCGATAGTTACATCACCACCTATAATTGTCCAGCCTGTAAATTCATACCCACTCTCCGGAGTAGCCGTAATACTGATCGGCTTTCCACCTGATATTCCCTTGTTCCTTTCGGATTAGTTGTTCCGCCTTCACCTGCATTGATCGTCAGTGTGCGTTTTTTTTCCTTGAATCCACAATGGAAAGTATGGTCCTGACCTCCTAAGTCAACATCGAACTCTGAAGTCCCGGATTGTGCATAATCGTATTTCTTAGGTTGATTAGCCGGCCCTCCATAAAAATAGTTCACCTCATATCCTGCATCAGGATGGGCTTCAACAGGAACATTTTTGCGTCCGTCATACAGTCCTGCTCCAGTGGCATACCCCCCGGTAAAATCAACCCTTCCGTCTGAAGAGCGGGCTGAGGTTTCCAGCATTCCCTCGCCTTCGATGATGATACGTGTATCACCGGTAGGGACCGGTTCGTCCTTTTCAGAATCCTGTTCCATTATCTCCTCATTCTGGCAGCCTGTGAACATGGCCACGAACGCCGCCAACAGTAAAAATTTAACTTGTTTCATACTTCATTCTTTTTTAAAGGTTTATTATAATTGTATGTATCATTTCTTTTTCTTATCGTCCAGCACGTCGGCATCGATGCGGGCTTCGAACGTCGCATAAAGTACGAACCGGTTGAAAAAATAATAAGTATTGCGTGTCTTGCTGAACCTTATGTCAGCCCCCATCAGCCGGAGTTCCTCCAGGTAGTTGCTGACGGTCCGTTCACTCACCCGCATCCTGCCGGCCAGTTCCGCACGGCTGCCGGTACTTTCCTTCCGGATCAGCCTGTACATCCGGTTGATCCGTTCTATGTAGCTGACAACGGAAAGGCTCGTCATATCCTCTCCTCCAGTCCGGTCTGTTCCAGGAATCTGCGGAAATACCCCTCCTCCAGGTACAGGCATCTCATCAACGCCTCCTTTCCCTCCCTGGCATACACCCGGCGAAGGAGTGGGAAATCCGTGGAATAAATGTTCCATCTGATCAGCCCCTCCGCCCTCCGGTCAAGTTCCGGGCAGTCAGTTCCTTCCATCCGATACCTCACGGAGAGGAAGTACAGGTTCTTCAGCCTGTATTTCTCAAGAAAGGAAATATCCTTCGGGCATGCCTTCAGTCCGTCGGCGGCGATGCATCTTAATACAAGCTGTTCAATCTCTTCCTGAATTGTCATATCCATACCAGTATGGTTTTATAGTTCTACCGTTCTTTCTTATCTCATAATGCAGATGATAGCCTGTGCTTCTGCCCGTGCTCCCGACAAAGCCGATAACAGCCCCTTTCCCGAGCTTTTTGCCCTCCGTCGTATAGTAAGCCGCCAGATGTGCGTAAAGCGTTTCAAAGCCGTAGGAATGCCGTATGATGACGCATCTTCCATAGCCTCCCTTCCTTCCTGCGAAAACGACCGTACCGGAAGCGGTGGCATGGACCGGTGCGGCCAGTTCCACCGCCATATCGATTCCCGAATGAAAACTATGTTTTCCCGTTATGGGATGAATCCTGCCTCCATACGGGCTGCTTATCCTGAACTTGTCTTTCAGGGGACATGACAGAGGGAGCCTGTCTGCCACCCCGTACCGGTAAAGTATGTCCCGGCAAGCTTCCAGGCTTTCCAGACGGCTGCATTTTTCCAGTGCCGTATCGAGCAGTTCCCTTCCGTTTTCCCCCTCGAAAGAAAAGGGGAAGAACAATATGAGCATCAGCAATCTCATCTGGATATCCTCCTTAATATCCTGTCCGCTTCATCTTCCGTTTTCTGCTCCTGCAGGCTTCTGAACACTTCTTCCGCTCCCAGAAGTGACTTGTTTTTAAGTTTGTACAGAAAGTGCCGGCCGCCGTTTCTCTCCTGGATCTCGATGATGAGCCTTTTCTTGTCAGGAATGGTAAACTTGTTCATGGCCACCGTGAACGTCCGGCTCTCATGTGCAGGTATCTCCTCCGGGTAGTCGAAAGCGAACAGGATGTTCTGCTCGATCTGCTGCACCGCCGTCTTCTTGTGAATCTTTGCATCCTGGATATAGAACCGCATGAAATCCGTCGTATAGCCTATCTGTGTGCGGTTTGTTAGCGTCATTCGCAGCAGCAGGATGTCCCCGTCGATGAAGATGTTTCCGACCTCGAACTCCATGCCGGCGTTCTTGTCCTTCAGTCCCAGGTCCAGGGGAATCCTTTTCGAGATTGCCTGCCTGATCCTTTCCTTCTGTTCGCTTGACCGTTCCCTCTCGTCAAGGATGGCCACCCTTTGCGTCTTTTCCTTGTCAATGACAAAGCTGAAACGTTCCGGGAAAGGGGCATAATGGAGATTGAAAGTGTAGAATTTCCCCCCTTCGACCACTGCCGAGATGTTCGTGTCTTCCGTAAACTCTCCGGTGGCTTTCACTGCCAGGATGTTGTCCACTCCCTCGGCCTTTTCAACCTCCACATTTGTACTGCCATAGTCCACATAGGTGATTCCGGCCGGGAAAATGAGGAACATCTGCCTGTCCTTTCCCACCGGCAGTGTATGGGGCGCGGGCGCCTGGCCGTCCACACGCACATAGCTCTCCACCGGGTGGGCGTTATAGCTGATGGCATAGGAGTAGAACTTCGTGTCGGCTGTCACCACCGACAGGGTAGTCTCACCCGGAAAATTCTCCTCGGCCGCTTTCAGGCGTATGATCTCCGGGCAGTTCCCGACTTTCTCACCGATGACATAGTCACCGCCGATACTGTAATACTTCACCTCGATAGGGAATATCAGGTGCAGGGTCTTCTCGTATCCTATCTGTAGGGGAACAGCCGGAAGTTCCTCTATTTTCTGCGCTTTCCCTGAAAGAAAACTCAGGAGAAGTATCCCTGTGATGTAAATTCGGTTTTGTTTCATTCTTACTAAATATTATCCTCAGTCAAATAGCCTGTAAAAGCAGTTTGCCAGGATTTTATTACTTTTGCAATTCAGTTATTAATTAAAAGCAACCGTTATGTCTACAAATTACAACCAGTTACTGAAAGATCTTGAAATAGGTTCCGTTTATGTCAAGATCCTTATTTGCTTTTTGGGATGTACTTTCATGTTATATCCATTCTTGTTTTATTTCACCCATTTCTTCCGGGAGCTTTCCGTATATGAACAGATCTTTTTCATATTAGGCAGTTCTGCCCTATATACGGGAATCGGAATACCACTATCCGCTATATCTTTCAGGTATCCTGCTTTTTATTACGCTCCGTTGTTGTTACTGACAGCTACTGTCTGCCTATGCGTCTATCTGCATCTAGCTGGTTGGTCCTATGTATCAAAAATGACACTGTTATGCTTTTTACTGTTCTTAGAATATCTAATTTGCGGTATCGCAGGAATAATATTAACTTTTAAAAGAAAGAAAATCCTAAAAATGACATAGATTACTAATATTTTTTCCTTTTTGTTTTCTCTATAATATTCTCTAGATATCCCCAACATCTTATTATAATCTTTTCAAAGATGTCAGTAAACAAGAGTATATTTAAACAGAGTAACATAAGGATAGGGACAGCATATCCCCAAGCCCCAAGCTTGTTCCAAAGTTCTTCCATATCATACAGTTTTTAAGTTATTCAATCTGTCAAACTCTTTCAGGAAGCGTGTCACATCCGCAACCGTTGGGAATATCCCGTCAAAGAGCTTGTACATCAGTTCCGGTCTCTGCGACCGGTTCTGATACACTATCACTTTCTTTCCGGTCCCCTTCATCCATCCTGCCTCGGAATGTGCTGAAGCTCCGCAGGGGAGCACAAGCACACAGATATCGGCCCGCCGCATGGCATCGAAGTCCGACCTGAATTCCGCTTCTACCAGCGGATGCTCCAGTGCGTCCAGGTACTCGTCTGTCTCCATCTTCTCCCAGTTTCCGCTGATCTGCGACCAGCGGAAATCCGTCTTTCTTTCAGGGTTCCTGAAGTCGTACACCTCATGTTCCCGCTCTCTTAAAAAAGCCACGATCCGTGGCTGGTATTCGTTGCTCCAGCTGCTTGCCACATATACTTTCGCCATTGTCCTTATCCTTTCCTGCTTAATCTGTATTTCTATTTTTTTGCATCCTTCAGCAGTATCCGGTAGTTCGTCTTGATGGTCACCTTTATCTTTCGGATATTCTTGCTTGCGGCCGACTTGGTCGCGTTGATGACGCTGTTCGCCGCGCCCGCCACTATCTGGCTTCCCATGTCAAGTCCCCCGGAAATACTTGTGTTCGTTCCGCTGACACCCGCGGCTTCCGCCTCCTTGATGGTTTCCGCCTTGGCATTTCCCGGAACGTATATGCCTTCCATGGCATCCTCGGAATACACCTCCTTTTCAAAGGGAAGTATGTTCCCGGCCAGATTCACCGAGGTTGATTTTGACCAGTACCCGTTCCCCGTCGATTCCGGTCACCTCCCCGAACACCGGTGTTCCCTTGCGGATGCGCTGTCCGTCGTCCGTAAGGCAGTTCTCCGCCAGCTGCATCTTCAGCGTCGCTCCGACCATGACCGTCTGTGTGGAATGTACGAATGCCCGTATGACGTTCCTCTCGTCCTGCCGGACAAGGCGCACGCTGTTGAATCCTCTCCGGGGAGTCTCTTCGGGAACCGTGTCTTCCGGTTCCGTCTTCCTCGGTTTCTCCTCCTCACCGTCCGTCGTCTCCTTCTCCCTGAAGGCGGAGGGGGCGGGCTGTTCCGTTCCAGAAAGCGGACCGCTTCCGAGGGTCTGTTCGTTGCGTCTGATCAGTTCCCGGATGCGCTGTATCTCGCTTTCCGGGGAAACGGTGTCCTCCGGTTCATCCATTCCGTAATTCCCTCCACCGGGCATGCGGTTTTCTCTCCGGTTCTCCATTTCCTTTTCCACACTCCCGAGCATGTCTTTGAGCGTGAAGTTGTCCTTGATTTCAGAGCGCAGCCTCACTTCTTCCTCCCTGCCGTCCTCTTTTTTCGGTAATGTGGCGATGATCCCCCATACCAGCAGGATGATCACGGCTCCTATACCCCCCAGCGCCACTATTCTGCTCCTTTCAGTTTTTGTCATGGCATCTCGTATTGCTGGTTGTATGTCCGGAAGAAAAATCCGGAAGTGTTCTCCGGAAACGTGGCGTGGTACGTATGACGGTACCCTCGCTGAGAATCCGTATCTTCCTGACATCATTTCCGTTGATGATGCTCAGGACTGACGAGAAGGTGACGTGATACTCGTCCCCGCTGACGGATACCGAGAGCATCTTCTCGAACTCCGTCCTGTAGACCACTCCGAGTTCCAGGGCGTCGCCGTACCCCCTGTCAGCCTGGTATTTGGCGAATATGGTGTTCGCGTCCGGCTTGTTGACCAGGAACAGGGCGCGTGCCCGGTTCTCCTGCAGGGAGAGCCTGTCGAAACTGTTCAGATAATAGGCCGTATGGTAGCAATGGTTCTTTAAAAGGGATTCATACAGCAGATCCTGCTGCATGGCCTTGAAGCGGAGCAGTTCCCCGCCTTCATTGACGACCAGGATCTTGTCCATCGCGCTGTTCACCACCCTGTAGCTGAAAAACAGCACCATCGCTATTGTGGCGGCACAGAATATGAATACCAGCCTGGTGCGGAACGTATGGTTCTTTCTGGCTTCCGCCAGGCGGGAGAAATCTTTAAGTATGTTCTTTATGTCCATCATATCAGCTATAACCATTTGTTAACCGTTGCTTTCACCGTGGCGAGCATCGCCAGTTTCAGCAGGAAGGAAAATATCACCATGAGCGTTATCGACCAGGGGCGCTGCTGTACATAGTTCACTACAATCAGATCAGAAAACACGCTGGCGATGACAAATCCCGGATACAGCATGTAGCACCCGACCATCTGTCTGGCCCATGTGTAGAAGGAACTGCGGGTGTCGCTGTTGTACAGGCAGGCTATCGCCAGGGGCGATATGACCTCGAGCAGTATAAGGATGAGATAGCGCGTGCACAGGAACACCAGCATGAGGTAGTCGTATGCGACTCCCCCGAAGCTGCCCACCGCTCCCGCCAGCAGGGAGTTGAAGGTCGTGTCCAGCCCGTTGACCGCTATGTCGATGATGTCACTGTTCATCAGGTCGTCGAAGGCCTGCTCGATCGGCTTCTTCCAGATATTGTCCGGATTGTAGACCCCTCCGGCGGCGAGCGACTCCATCAGCCTGTCCGCGGCGTATGCAAGTACGGTCTCAAGCGTGTCCAGCAACACGGGCATGATGCAGATGAGGGCTATGCAGAGGATGTACTCCCTGCCCAGCTCATAAAACTGTTTTGCATTGAATCCCTTGCCTTCGTGAACCATCTCCTTGATGATACCCGCAAGCTTGAATACAAAGGTGGTAATCACAAATCCGGCAACAAGGGCATAGAATCCCTCCACCACTATCATCCCCTTGATCTGCAGGTATGCGTTGTTCAGATTGCTGTATGCCTCTTCCATGTCTATCTCAGGTTTCTCTTCAGTCTTTCATACTGGGATATGATCCGGGATACCTTTGAGACCTTCCTTTCCTGCTCGATGGTCTGTCTCTCTATCTCCTGCAGGACGGCCAGCCGCTCGGAGTCGTTCATCTTCACGCTTGTGGAGAGTATGGTCCTTGACAGGCTGATGAGCCGTGTGTTGTTGAGCATGACCAGGTCAAGGCTGGATGTGAGCGTCTGCAGGGTTGACGTGCCCAGTTTTTTGTTCGTTACCAGGTCTATGCACTTCTCTGACAGCCTTCCCTGTCTCTCTATGATTGATTTGGCGGTCTCACAGCTGGAGATGACGGAGTTGACCTTGCGCATCATGTCCAGTGTCTCGTCCAGCCGGTCTTTCTGCTCCTTCAGGTAGCCCACCTGTTTCTGCAGTTCCGAGAAGTTCTTGACGTTCTGTGCAAGGTTGGGCGCGTCCGCCACCGCCCATTGTGCGGATGCGGTTGCCGCCGTCATCAGCACGAGCATGGATAAAAGTAATTTCTTCATTTGTTCTTGTTTTTGTTGTTTCTTATTGATGTTCCCTTATATATTCCTCTATGGCGTCCTCCATGGACATCCTCCGGTTCTTCTCCTCAAGGTCCGACCATATCTCCCCCTCCGTCTGGAACGCAAGGAATTTCTCCCTTGAGAACTCCAGGCGGGTGACGGTGGCGTAATGTTCCCCCAGCCGCATGAAACACTCCGAATAGGGCCGTTGTCCCGAAAAATTGTTCCTCATGGACTTCATCAGGGCTATCTGTCCGGGATGGGTCAGCCTGAACCTGTCTATGACGGACTGGTAGATGACCTCCTTGGTGGGGAGCACGAACAGCATGTCCGTATTGGCTATGATGTTCTTTGTGTGCTCGTTCTCCGGCAGCTGGTCGGGATTCTGGATGATGGTGTACACCGCCCCGTTCTCCTTCCTGATCTTCTGATAGCAGAAGGCCACGGAGCTGTGTATCCCGGTTCCCGTGGCCGTATCGACCATCTGCGCGGTCTCGCCGTACTCGTCAAAGATCAGGACGCCCCGTTTCCTCCGGTCACTGAGCAGCTTCTTCTGTATGACGGTGAATATCATGCCCATCACGAGGTTGCTCAGAAACCTGTCCTGCTTGATCTGCGTCAGTTCGAACACGATGAACTTCTTTCCCGAGAAGTCCGTTCCCGTATCCTTGCATACGTTCTCGTAGCGTCTGCCGGGCAGGAACTCGCCGCAGTTCAGGCTGAAGGACTCCAGGGAGAAATAATCTTTGGGGATGTGCTTCCTTGCCAGAATCTCGGGGTAATGTTCCGTCACGTGGTTGTAGAAACTCTCGAAATTGTGCCCTTCACGGACATTCTCGTAATAATCCTGGATGAAACGGGTGAGGGCCACCTCCTTCTCCGACTCGTCCTTTGTGAACATGTGCCTCCAGTATTTCTGCACGACTCCCGAGAGCATCTCGATGCTTCCGTTGTCCAGTTCCTCCCCCTGCAGGTCGAAGGGGTTGATGCCCAGCGCCGTCCTGCCGTCGTAGTCCACGTGCAGGGAGATGTCCGGATAGAGCCTGCAGAGCTGGCTGAAGCTCTTTCCGAACTCGACCACCACGACCGTATAGTCCTGCTCGATGAGCTGCTGGGTGAGGTTCAGGGTAAAGGCGGACTTGCCGCCGCCGGTTCCGGCTATGACCATCCCGTTACGGGCGTTGACCCTCTTCTTGCCCGCATCCCAGATGTCCTTTCTCAGAGGGACCTGGTACATCCTGTCATGCACATAGATACCCTCGCTGTCATTCCTGAAACTGCCGCACTGGAGAAAGAAGCACAATGCTATGGGCAGGGTGGTCAGGAACAGGTATTTCCGCGGCATCAGGTGGATCTGGCCGGGGACGCAGGCGAAATGCACCGCAGCCAGGTTCTCATATCCGGGAATATAATACCCGAGACGGGCCAGGTTGAGCGTCTCCCTGATCTTTTTGTCGGCCTTCTCCAGTTCGGCCTCCGACTCGTCGAACACACAGACCGAGAAGAAGCTGCGTACCAGTGTCTCGTTCTCCTCAAGGATTTCCTGCTGGAGCTCGTCCAGTTTCTGGTACTGTACCTTGATGGACCTGCTCATGCCGGAATTGCTTCCATAAATGTCGATATTGCGGGCGATCCGTTCGCGCAGCCGTCCGTTCCCCTCAAAGAAAACCACCTGGTTCACGATGTGGTTGTACGGCAGGTACATCCCAAGCTGCTCCAGCATCGGATGGTACAGCAGGGAGCCGGCGGGAGGAAGGGAGTCGTCCCGTACACAGGAATCCAGGCTGCCGTCAGGGAGAAAGATCTCATCGCAGACGGCGAAGCAGCGTGCCCGTTTCTTTCCTGTGCGGAGTTCCGTGTCGGCATGTATGTCCACAACCGCCCCCGGGGCGTCGAACAGGGTGGTGTATCCGGCCGTGAAGTCCCGCATTTCCTGCCCTGACATCGGGGCTATCTCCGTATCACGCATGCTCCGGATGATGCCGACGGCGTTGTCAACTCCCTCGAGGAATTCATCGAGCCTGGCGAGGTCCTCCTTATGGAGGTTCTCCTTATAGGACAGGGGTGAGGATATGTAGGCCTTCTCAAGACTTTTGAGTCCGGAAAGTACAAAGTGCATGACGCAGGTATGGCTGACATACAGTCGTCCCCGGAAATGCCGCGCATCGGCCCGGTCAAGGAAAGAACCGCCGGCAATGTCCGGACAGTACCTTCCTTGAGGAACACATCCTGTTTGTGCACATATGTGCCGTCCGGGAGAAACTTGAAGGCTTCCCGGAACATGCCGTCCCTCCTGTCGATATCCTCCGGAGTCAGGGAATAGCATTCCGGTTCCCGGAGTTCGAAAGAAACGCATATGCTGCCGCTGCGGGTCAGGACGACGCCCTGTCCCTCCGATTCACTGACAATGTCAAGTATGCTGTATGCCTCTTCTGATTTCATTATGCTCCTTTTTTGTTAATACCCTGTTTATGTCCAGATTACTGATGTTTATCTCTTTTCCCGTCTCCTTGAACTTTTGGGGCCGTGCCTTTCTTTTCAGCTTGTATAGAAGCAGCGGCAGGGTGGGCAGCGAGATGACGAGCACCAGGACCGGCAGGTTCCAGTTGCCTGCGGATATCCCCGCACGGATGCCGAGGAAGAACAGGACGAAAGCGGCGGAACAACAGCCGACGAATATCCAGTAGTCCCCGGAAAGAAGCCCCCGTATCATGCAGGGGCTCTCCAGTCCTTTTCTGATCCTGTATCTCATATCGACAGGCTGATACCGGAAATGGCACTCTTTACGGCGGACACCACGACTGCGGCCAGCAATGCAAAGCCGACATACCAGCCCAGTGCGACAAATCCTTCCTTTCGCGTGCCCCTGTTCTCCTTGTCAATGATATTGTCCCATTGCTGGATAAGGCCCAGAATGATACCTCCAAGCATAAAACCGCCGAACACGGGTAGTGTAAAACTGTCCAGGACATCATTGATCGCTCCCCGGGCATCCTGGGCGAATCCCCGGAGTGTATATGATGCAGACATGACAGTCAGAAACAATTTTTTCCTGTAAAATTTCTCATTTTGTTATTATTTGTTAGGTTTGATAGTTCCGTTATAGTCTTCTCCTTCCTGCCAGGGACGGACACTTACACCGGAGAGAATGAGTCCCCCTTCTTTGCCCAGGGACAATGCATATCCGTATCTTTTTCCGGCCTCCAGGGTGACGGCCGGCAGCAGCCAGCCGTATGTGTTCTCCTGAAAACGGATCACGACCCTGTTGTTTCCCGCCTTGCCCGGCAGCAGAAGGACGGTGTTCCCATCCGAGGGGACCGTTCCTTTTTCCCCTGCCGAGAGTTTGCCGCCGGCAAGGTCATAAGTGCCGCCTGTAGGAACCCCCTCCACACTCAGAGTGCACGCGCTGCTGCCCTCTATGGTGAATTCCAGCAGGCAGAGCAGGTGTTCCATCCCTATGTCCGCTGACCGGTTCTGCCAGTCCAGGCGTATCTCTCCGGATGCCAGGTAGTCGGTCTGGGGGACCAGGCTCAGGGGCAGCTCCTTTCCCGGGATGGCGGCGAAAGGGGAGAATGCGAACAGCCTGCAGGGGGTCTCCGTGAGTGTGACCTCCGGAAAGATCCAGCCTTCCCCGTATGTTACATGCAGCGGGTTTACGGCTCCGGCATAACCGCCGCCCGTATCGTCAAGCAGCACCATTCCGAAATCTTTCACAAGGGTGGGACTTCCGTCAGTTCCGCCACGGCTGGAGCAGCTCTCTATCCTCAGTCCGGCCTTCCCGCCCTGCGGGAAGGGCTCCCGTTCACCCGAGCAGCCCGCAAGGACTGCCGGTAGCAGGAACAGGACAACCGGTTTGTATATGTCTATTTTCATAACCGCATTCAATTGATTTTTTGTTATTGTTCGATGTCAATGGAAGTCTTTCCCTTTTGTCTGACAGTCAGGGTCAGCTTCATGTTGCTTTCCTCTTGTGTGAGTGTGACATTTCCACTACGTATTTCCTTTGCCGGATTCTCCTCGTAGCTTACCGACGAGCCGTTCACATGAATCCAGCTGTCACCGGATGCGCTCCAGGAAAGGGCTTTTGTAGAGTTGCCCGTCTTCTTGTAACTTGTTATGTCCAAAATAAACGAACCAGAACTGGATTCGACACGCTCACTATGGCTGGTTCCGCCATCCGCATAGCTGAAATAATAGCTTACCGGAGATCCCTCCTGGGTGATTGTGGCCGTGGCCGAGCGTCCTCCGTGACTTGCCGTAAACACACAGCTCCGGGATGAGCCTGACGGGTTTTCCGACACTGTCACCGTATTCCCTGAAAGGAGGAATCCTTCTGCTCCTCCGCTGAGGGAGGGGACAGCCGTCTGTGTGTTTTCTGCCACTCCGTTGACGAACACTCCGCGTGAGGCTCCCGCCACAAGGGAAGATCTGCCGCCCTGCCAGCCGATGACGGAGGGATTTGCCGTAAGGGTGACCGACCAGCCGCCATAATTACGGTACCTGGGCTCGAGTGTACGGTCCGACAGTACCTCGAAACTGTACCGTGTGTCATTCGACACGATCCTGCCGTCCTCGTACCATCCTGCGAACTCATAACCGCCGTTCACGGACGCGGTGACCGTGCAGGTGCTTCCCATGTCGTACAGGCCCGCACCTGTGGTGCTTCCACCCTGCGGATAGTCAAGGACGGTTATCCGTATCTTGTAATCTATCCGGTAGTTGTGGATTCTGCCGGGTTCGGTGGTCATGTCGGAAGTGCCGCGCAGCTTCATGTCCGGAGTTCCTGTGAGGGTTATGTAATTGGAGGTTGTCGTAAGGGTCTGGGCGGGTATGGTCATCCGGAATACCGTGGTGAGGTTCCCGGAACTGTACCTGTACATGGCATAGTTTCCCCTGGTCTCGTCCGTAACGGTTTTTTCCGGTAAGCAGGTTGAACCGGCTGCCGTATTTCACATTTTCCATACGGGCGCCGTCCACGCGGTCGCTTCCTTCCACCCGGACCTCCACGGTCGACAGCCGGTGCTCGAAATGCAGCGGTATCGTATAGTCCTGTATTACGTCCGTATAGGACGCTGTCAGGAAATCGGCTGAAAGCATCCGGACTTTTCCTGCTGGTCTCCTATGGAATGGGATATGGCGGTGATGTCTGTCTGCCCCTCCTTGAAAGGATAATATACATAGAAGTCAAGATCGGTCCCCACCGTCACAATGATGTTGTCCTCTTCCGTTGCGGGTTTGAATGCCCGGCCGTCATAGGTGTATTTGTTATTTGTGGCCCAGTACACGCCGGTCTTGGGCTCGATGGCAAATACGCCTATGGAGTTTCCCTTTTCGAACGTGCCTTCCTGGGTGGCACGCGTTTGGGCGACGGTAAAGGTGACACGGCCGTTTTCCGGGCATGGCTCCTCCTGTTCCTTCCGGCAGGAGGATACGGACAGCAGGACAAGGAAGCCGCAGATTATCGTTGTTATTGATTTTACCATGATTGTTTTTTAGGACGGGGACCGGAGTCCCCTGTTGTTCTGTAATTTATTTGACCGGTACAAGCGTTACGTCGGATTCGCTTGAACCCCATGGCTCGATGGTTACGGACTGTCCGTTCTCGCCTCCGATTTCCGCGTCATTGGAGCGCATCGTTATCGAATAGATATATCTCTTTCCGGCTTCCCAGCTTATCTGGGGAATGGAATAGGTATAGGTTGCCCCGTCGATGACGACCTCCATGCTGACTTCTCCGGATGCCAGGCTCATGGGATAGATTGCGGCGGCGAATCTACCGACGGGTTCCCCTGTGCCGGAATGGTCGTGTTGGGAGTCCATGAGAGTTCCGTGGATGTCGGGGAGAAGATGATCCTTCCGTTGTCGTTCAGGTTCATTGTCCCCGAGGTTCCGAACTTGGCCGCCTTGGATTTCAGTTTCGCGGATGTCAGGTTGCCGTCATTATGATATTCCGGAGAAACTTTCAGACGGATGACGAGCTGAGACAATGCATGTTTCATGGGAATGACGGCATCCGTTTCAATGACCGACACCTGGTTTGTGCTCTTTCCCCACATGTAGTCGACAGAGGTTCCCGCATTGATGGGAACGGGGACTTTGGTACCGTCAGCGACGGCCTGGTTGTATGGGTAATACGCCCATATCGTCGCCTTGTCCGAAAGAAGATAGACGGGTTTTGCCTGGCTCCATCCGGCCGCTGTTTTTTGTGGACTTGTTGTTCTGCGCGTCATAACGCGGATAGGCGTCCCCCCATCCGGTGGCCTTGTACATGAACAGCCCCATGGCGTCATTTACCGCCCATTCGGTTTTCGGCACGAAGCCGGCCCTCGTGTCCGTGCCGACTGTCGGCACAATATTCAGTACGGAGGCTGAAACCCCGTCTGTTTCCGGTTGTTCGTCCACTATTTCCTTGTTGCTGCATGAAGCCAGCATCCCGGCGGCAATTACCGCTGCCGAAATCATAATTCTTGTTTTCATTTTTCTTGTTGATTTGGTTTTGTTATAATTATAGTCTTATGGAAATTCCGTTTCGGGGGTGTCCTCCCAGTCCGGGATGATGACCGGCCCGCCAATCTCCAGTTCCCTGCCGATGTGCAGTCCAGCTCCAGCGAGATCTCGTCACCGTCGAATCCCCGCAGATACGGGGTCAGGTCAACTGACTGCCGTTCATTGAATACGGAGTCCTCCTCCTTCATCAGAACCTCTACGGCAAGAATGTTCTCTGCCGCCGGACTGAATCCGAACACATAAAGGCCCGCCGTCCATACATTGTCGGCCTTCTTTGCGAAGGAGGCGGTCGCACTTGCGGTTCCGGTCCTTTCACGGGAGGCCAGATACCTGGCCGTAGAGATTCCCGAAAGGGTACAGTTCAAGCCGGACAACGGTACGGTGTTGCCGGACACGTTAATCTTTATGTTCAGTTTCTGGACAAAAGCCGCAGGCTGTATCCTTACCCGTTTGGGATTCCGGTATTCAAGCCTTTCACTGAAGGCCGAGGAACAGCAGAATTTCTGTACCTCTGAAATGTGCGCCTCCCCGTCAATGGTGTCAGTCCGGACGGACAGACGCGTCTCATGATAGTCATTCCTGTCCAGCAGTTCATAGTTCCCCGTATAGAACAGGAACCTGTATGCCCCCTGGGGCAGGCTCCAGCGGAGTGTATCCTGTGTGAACGTTGTCCCTTCGGAATACGGCACATCCGTTCCGAAAGGGATGACGTGTCTTTCCTGGGGGACAGGCGGCTTTTCCTTTATTCCGCTGAAATCGCACCAGGCTACAAGTTCTCCTTCCCGGATGCAGAAGTCCTCATTGAAATTGCAGCCGCCGAGCATTATTGCGGGGAATGACGCAAGTACCAGTACTTTTCTGTCAATATTCATCTTTGTATAAATTATAAGTTTCAATAAGCGTGTTTATTTCGGGGTCCAGCCGTCCGCGCCATATCTTGCCGGCATCCTGGTCGCATGACCTGACATATGACTTGACGGCATCCTCCTTGCGCCCCAGGCGGCTGTACAGGATGGCGAGCAGGTAGTTCCGGTCTGATGTGTCCCGCTGTTCCCGCATGATCTCAAGCGCACGGGCGTCATAGCCGAGCGACATGAGGCAGACAGCGGTATTATAGTCTGCCGGGTAGTGCTCGTCCAGCAGGGCAAGAGCCTGTTTGTACCTCCTGTCCTCTATCATCCGCACGGCAGCCATATAGGTGCTGTCGATGACCGGCATCACAACCGTGTCCTGAATCATGTCCCGCCGGTGGAGATGGAACAGGAATTCCACTCCGCGCAGGAGAGGATAATGCTTTTCCCGGATTCTCCTGTAATCCTCCGGATATTTTCTCAGGGCGTGCTCACGGATGTCCGGATTCCTTGTTTCCTCCATGATCCGGAGCAGTTCCGGCCGGTGTCTCAGGGTGTCGTCTTTTGCGACAAGTCCGCGCAGCCTTTCCCAGTCTTCCCCCCGCCATGCAGGGCGGAAGATGGTGTCAACGCCTTCCGCATCCTCCGTACGTCTTGCAAGGTACTTTTTCAGTTCCGTCGCACGTCCCCTGGACAGGAACAGATTCATCCCCGCATCACCCTCCGGAGATGAGGTCGCGGTCATCAGCACGCTGTCTATGAGGAACTCTCCTGTATAGTTTATGCTCCGTATCGCCTTGAACACCTTGTCGATTTCCGACCTGTTGTTTCCGGTTTCCTCCCGGAATCGGTACTGCCTGTCTTATAGGCCACGTATGCGCGCAGGCTTACCTCGTCCTTGCGGGTGACAATTTTCTTTTTATAGCGGGGAGTCCGGTCAAGGAACTGCACCATGCTCGATATGAAATAGGTGATCGTGTCCGACGGCGGAAGCGGGGTACGTGTCTCGTCCTTGGAAAGGATCAGTCCGTCAAGCGTCAGATCTATCCTTTTCGTGTTTTCCGTGGCCGGGAGCTCCTGCTTGTAGTAATAGACGAACTTGTTCCCTTCCCGGATGACCGTATCCAGACGGGCCGGCTCATACGGAAAACGCACATATTTGTCATACATGGCACCGGCCTGTTCCTTTCTCTTCTGGTTCTCCGCCATCTTGCCGTAATCGGTGAAACGCCTCGTGATGGCGGCGGAATCTTCAGGGGAGATGCTCCGGGTACGGATCTTATATCCGCCTTCGGCAAACATCCTCCATCTGGAAGGGATATATTTCCCTTCAAGCTCCCTGGTCATCCAGTAGGCGGGAAGATGCTCCAGGATTGAATTGTAGCCGGCGATGGCTCTCCGGTTCTGCTCGACACGCCAGTTGAACAGGGCAAACCGGGCATTGGCCTTGTCCGACCAGTCAATCCAGCGTTCTTTCTGCAGCACCTCGTGCTTCCAGGCCTGGAAGTATTCCTCTTCCAGTTCGGCCAGTGCCTTCCTGTAGCCTTTCCCGTCGAACAGTTTCTGCAGGTACAGGCTGTCGGGTATGATGGAGTTGATGAACGCCTGGTAGCGCATATAGCCTCTTTTCTGCATCTTGGCAAAGTCAGCCCCTGAAAGGAAGATCCTGTCCAGATATAACGTATCCGAAGGCTTGTAGGCCACCGGGGCCAGCTGGAGTTGCCACTTGTTGCTGACCAATTCTCCCGGAACCGTCACGACAAAATCCAGGTTTATCTTCCCGTTGCGTTCAGCCACCTGCTTGCTTCTGGCCATAACGGTAATTTCGGACAGTTCCACGGAAGTGATCTCCTCACCGGTCACGCTGTCTTTCTCGGCCCGCGTGACGATATGCCGCTCACCCTTGTCGTCCGTCCATGCTATCTGTTCCGGCACCTTGCAGGCCGTATCCGTTGTCGCCTCCCTCACCCCGGGCTGCGAGATGCGCACGCGTGCCAGACGGTGCTCCGATCCGCAGGAAAGGAGCAGGCCCGAGAGCAGTGCAAACGGTATGATACGTCTTGTAGTCCTCATCCTTCCCGCTTAAAAAAAGATACACGACATTGAGAGCTGCACGGGTCGGAAGAAAATGCCAGCCGTACTCCTGTCCGACAAGGTCCCCGCAGCGTTTGCACAGATATTTGTCATAAGCCAGCCATACGGCACCCGCACCGGCTTCCCATTCAAGGTTCCAGCGCCTGCCTATCTGGTAGGCCTTCCCGATACTTAAACCTACTCCGTAGCCTTCCCCCTCGTAGCGGTACTTGTTGCCGAACAGGTTCCCCACGCTGTAGGTGCCGGCCGTACCGTACATGCCGATGAATCCGCCCATGTAGCTTTCCAGCAGCCAGTAGCGTACTCCGGGGGCCGCATAGAAATTGCGGAACTGCCGGTTGCGGCCGAACTTGAACGGGTTGTACTGCACGGGCAGGTGCAGTGACCATTTACGGTTCAGCGTCATGGAAGCCTCCAGATTCAGGTTGGTCGTTGCCAGACCGATCACATTGGTACGCAATGAGTAGGACTGTGCCGATACCGACAGGAAGAATGCCAGCAGTCCCGCACACAGAAACAGCTTTTTTCCCGTATTCATTCTCATGCCTCCTTTGCTTTGATGACGGTCACCTCCCAGGCCGTCAGGGTATTGAACCACCGGTTCTCCCACTGGCGGGCGGAACAGTCAAATTTCACATGCACAGTCTGACCGGCTTCAACCGCATACCGGTCGATGTTGGCGTTCATCAGCTGCAGGCACAGGCTCTGCGGTCTGCTTTCCTCCGTCTCGAGGACAAACTCCCGGCTCTTCCACTCGTTGCCGGAAGTTTTGCCGACCCCATCCTTTATGGGAAGTACGGCGATAACTTTTCCTTGTATTTCCATATTTAATCGGTTTTATTTAGCAGAATGTCACAATAGGCATCTGCATCTATTTTTTGAGATTGTATTTTATTGATTTTGAATCCGGCTGCGAAAAAATCAGAAAGTTCGATGCCTGATAAGAAAAAAGTCCTTATCTCAATATATTCTCCGGGCATTGTTAAACCTGACATCTCCTTTTGTTGCCAATATCTAACCCATGTATGAGCGTTCTTATTGAGAAGGTTGAATATAATTTGTTCTATACTCATTCTTAATTTAATATTAATCATCTTCAACGAAAGTGTTAGTCGTGTTTATCACACCAGCAGAATCAACGCTCTTACCATCCCGGATAAACACTTTTTCTCGCATTAACTCTTCATAGTCATATCGTGACATTCCGATTACACACACACGACCATCAACATACAATTTACATTTCATTAATTCAGTTTCTTCTATCGGACCGATAACATCTATTTGAATTGTTCTTTTATTCATAATTCATTCCTTTCTATATCGTTTATAGTCATATCCAGCTATTTCCGTTGAAAATCAAAAATGGCTTTCTGTAGCTCTTCACTATCTTTGGGTATATGTGTTTCATCAATATGACAATAGCAATATTTGCTGCCGTAACTGCACACGTTGAATGTATTGTTCAGAATCTCGCCATATTCCCACCGTGCATTCGGATTCGGTATCCTACCTTCTTGGAGCCACTGCCATTCTGTTTTCATGTTCTCTCGATAAGCCATGTTTTTTCGCTTCTCGTCCCTTTTATCTGATGCTTTTTGTGCTCTTTTCGTTTAGCTCTAAGCATGTCCTTTGCAGTTTCAGAGTCTTTGTGAACTTCGTTGTCTTTGTAGTATGTTGCTTTCTGCCCGTGAAAACAATTAGTCCAACGTTCTTCACCTACCGCATCAGCGTTAGGTACATAACCCTCTTTTGCCCATTGTAATGCCGTTAATGCTTCCATAGGTCTTATTGTATTAAATCCAATTTATAGCTTCAACTTTCTTAATACATCTACCATCAGGGGAGTTATTGTGAATCCTCCATATCCTTTGACTGATTCCTGCCGGTATGCCTCCGCAGAAGATGGAGGCAGCGCTTGACAAGACGCAGCCGCCGGGTCTCCACGCAGGGAAGCACCTCCAGGGTCACCACCACCGGCGCGTCCTGCCAGGTGATTCGCGGAAACATCTCTCCGAACTGTCCTTTGGGGATGTAAAGGGCTTCCTCGCCGGTCCACATCCCCGTGTCCCTTTCGGGAGGACAGGTGAAAAGATGTCCCGTACCGTTATAGTCCACGGCAAACCAGTATGTGTTCCTCATCCTTTCTCTCCGTCCTTGTCTTTCCCGGGAAAGGAAACTGTGCCTTTTCCCAGCAGGTTCCTCACTTTTGCAATGGAGATGATGCATACAAGATTGTCCGGCTTTCCTTTCACATGGATGTACCATCTTCCGGAATCGTTTCCCGCATCGAAATGCAGGGGTTGGGTACGCGGATACCTGGCATCCAGTTCTTCTATCCGGCAATGAATCTCCTCTTTCAGATCATCCAGTGCGTTCCGGTCCTTGAGCAGGCAGTCCTTGAACTTCAGGATATGGCTCTGGAGCTCGCTGCCTTTCCTATTGACCGACGCATAAGTCTGTATATAATGTATAAAGTACATACTATTATGATTTTAACGGTTTATTCTATTTCCTCGCCCCATAAATCCAGATCACTGGGGGCGGTCCTGATCTGATACGCAAGCCACAGCATGCCCAGTGCATACAGGGCCGCAAATGATATCCACAATACTGTCATATACCACCTCCTTTTATCTGCCGGTTCAGACTGATGTTCCTGCCGTCACCCATGCCTGAGTAATACGCGGATTCCTCTCGAAACAGTAGTGGACCTCCACACAGTATTTACGGACAATCTCCCCGTCAATGCCACGTGAGGCGGCGTAGTCAAGCAGATGCCTGTTCTGAACGGGAATGACCTTCAGGACGGTCATCGGGGCGGCTGCCGGAAGCCTTCCTGACACCGTTTCCGGTTTCCGTATCGAAGGCATGGAAAGCTGCGGGGAGGTCCTCATCCTTCCGAGTTCCTTCATGGCCTGCGGAAAGGAGCAGTTTTCCACACGCATGACCAGATCCACCGCCCTGCCATACGTACCGTCCCCAAAATCATACCAGCGGTTCTCCTCCCTGAAAACCTTGAAGCTCGGGGAAGTATCGGAACGGAAGGGGAACGGTACATGTCATAGCCGCCGTACCGTCTGGACGGCTCGTAACCGTAATGGGAGAGGATGTCTCCCACG
>ENA-OPZN01000150-OPZN01000150.1-human-gut-metagenome-genome-assembly--contig:-NODE-150-length-27190-cov-2.767062_pt1 | contig 27190 bp, 32 predicted proteins | sample MGYA00242483_ERZ504503 | MGnify/ENA primary metagenome ERZ504503 (study PRJEB26092, sample SAMD00036285) | human gut metagenome | host: Homo sapiens | study: EMG produced TPA metagenomics assembly of... | reverse complement strand
TTACTCTTTCTGGTGTTGTTATTTCTCCATTGATTCCAAGTGGTACAGCAAGACTGGCAGTTGCAGGCCCTGTTACCAAGGAGATTGGACATGAATGGGTCTGGAAAACCAGACAAAGCCAATGGCAGGTCTATTTGCAGCTTTATATACTGGTTTTAACTGTACAAGCCATGTATTCTTAAGTGCATCCTTTATGTGTTACTCCATGCTGAAGTTCCTTCCAGAAGGTTACTCTGATGTTACATGGACAGACTGGTTTATCTGGGCACTTCCGTGGTCTATCGTTGCTTTAGGACTTACTACCATTGCTACATATTTCTACTACAAACCAACAGAAAAGATTAATTTAAACAAAAACTTTATTGCAAACAAGATCGTTGAACTGGGAACCTGGAACAAGGGTGAGAAGATCACAATGGCAGTTTTAGCAATCTGCTTGGTATTATGGATGACTGAACGTCAGCATGGCATCAGCTCTGCAATCGTTGCTATGTTAGGTGTATGTGCTCTTATGGGCCTTAAGGTTATGGGCGTGAAAGAGTTCCGCGCAAAAGTAAACTGGGATATCCTGATTTACATCGGCTGTATGTATGAGATTGGTTCTGCACTGACCACCTGGGGTATTACAAAATGGATCGGCGGCGTTTTAGGACCTGTTTTAAATCCATTCCTTAGCAATCCTGTATTATTCGTACTGATCTTCGTTTTACTGGTATACCTTACAAGATTTATCGTTATTTCCTGGTTAGGTGTTATGACTGTATATTCCGTACTCCTTGCTCCTTTAGCAGTTCAGGCGGGTATGCATCCATTTATCCCATGCTTTATCGCATATGTATCTGTAAACGTATTCTTCTTTGATTTCCAGAACCTGCCATATGTATCTGCTATCGGTATTGTAGGCGATATGGTAGATCACAATAAGAACTGCGTACCTTACGCAATTATCTGGGCAGCTGCAAACCTGGTTGCCTGCCTTATCAGTGTTCCTTACTGGAAGATGATCGGTATGCTGTAAAAGCATGAGGAACGTTAAAAGAGAAAGAAAAGAGAGGTAAATGAAAATGGCTGGAATGTTAGATGATGTAAAAGTTCTTGATTTTACTACCAATGCGGCTGGTCCTGTAGCAAGTGCGGAAATGTCTGATTATGGCGCACAGGTTATTAAGATCGAATCGATGAACGGTGGACCGGAAAGAACCTATGTACCGATCCTGGAAGGAAAGAGTCTGACTCATGCATGGGTAAACAGAGGTAAAAAGTCCATTACCTTAAATTTAAAAGATCCAAGAGCAATAGAAATCGTTAAGGCTTTAGCAAAAGATGCAGATGTTCTTATCGAAAGCAATCGTCCAGGTGTTATGAAACGTCTGGGACTGGATTATGAAACCTTAAAAGAGATCAATCCGTCACTGATCTATTGCTCTTTAACTGCTTTTGGACAGACCGGCCCTTATTCCCAGAAACCTGGATTTGATATGATGGGACAGGCACTTTCCGGTATGATGAGTATTACCGGTGAAAAGGGTGGACAGCCATTAAAACATGGTATTGCTTTAGCTGATTACTTTGGTGGATTTAATGTATTTGCTTCTGTTCTGACTGCTCTTCATTATCAGAGAAGAACAGGAAAAGGCCAGTACATTGATGTTTCCCTGTTACAGGGCATGATCCATTTGAACAGTACCATTGACCGCTTAAATGACGGAGTATTATGTAAACCAAACGGTAACCACCACAGTGGCTTATGCCCATTTGGCTGCTTCAATACAGATAAGGGAGAAAGCGTTATTATCTGTGCACCATCTGCAAAAGCATGGGAAGCAGTTGCAAAGGCAATGAACAGACCGGATTATCTTACTGATCCGGAGTATAATACCATCGGTGCCCGCACCAAAAACATGGTTAAGGTCATTGCAGAGATCGAAGCATGGCTTAGCAGCTTCCCATCCTTAAAAGAAGCATGCGTGAGAATGGATGAATGCCACATGGCATATTGCCTGGTTAATAATGACCAGCAGGTAGTAGATGATCCTCAGGTAAAACATATGGGCTATATCGTACAGGCACCTACACCTGATGATATTAAGCAGCCAACTTACCAGACAAGAGGCTGCAATGCATTCTTCTCTGATGTTCCTGGTGAGATCCACAAGGCAGCTACCTTAGGACAGCATAACCATGAGGTCTTAGGTGGATTAGGCTACAGTGATGAAGAGATCGACCAGATGATGAAAGAATTCAAGGAAGAAATGAAAAAATAATACTTAACAGAAGAAAAGAGGAGCAGGAATGGAAGTACCGGAATTAAAGTATGTGGATTTTGAGTTAAAAGATGGGATCGGAATGATCACCATGAACAACCCTGAAAAACTGAACGCTCTTACAATGGAAGGGGCACAGTCTCTTACAAAGATATTAAACGCATGCAGTGATTCACCGGAGGTCCGTGTTATTGTGATCCGCGGCGCACAGGGGAATTTCTGTGGCGGCGGTGATGTAAAGGGCATGAAATATAAAGTTGACAATAACTGCTGCGAAACAAGACCTGGTTTAAGATGCAACAATGATGTGATCCTTTCTATCGTAAATAACGCAAAGCCGGTAATAGCATGGCTGGAAGGTGCAGTAGCAGGCGGCGGCTTAAGCATTGCTCTTGCATGTGATTTTTCCTATGCACAGCTGGCATCCAAGTTTGTATTTGCATTTGTGAACATTGGCTTTATTCCGGATATGGGTTCCTCTCTTATGCTTACAAAAAACCTGGGAGCAGCAAAGGCAAAAGAACTGCTGATGTTAGGCCACCGGTTTACAGGAGAACAGGCGGCAGACTGGGGCATTATCACAGCCGCCGCTGCTCCTGAAGATCTGGAAGAAATGGTCATGAAGACCGCGAAAAAGCTGGCAAAAGGCCCGGCACTTGCTTATGAACGCATGAAACGTCTTGTAAACAGACAGTTATATCAGGGACTGGAAGATGCTATGGAAAATGAAGGTGAATACCAGTATCAGCTGTGCAAGTCAGAAGATCATGCAGAAGCAATACATGCCTTTTTTTGAAAAGAGAAAACCGGATTTTAAAGGAAGATAACTTCATCTCTTATAGATAATGGAGGAAAATATATGGAATGGCAATTAATGACTGCAGAGCAGAAAGATATTACAGGGCTTGTTCGTAAATTCCTTGAAAATGAACTGGCACCACTGGTACAGGAGTGTGATGGAGTTTCCAGATTCCCAATGGAAGTATTTAAAAAAATGGGAGAGATCGGACTTTGGGGAATGGATATCCCGGCAGAGTACGGTGGTCCGGGATTTGATCTGCAGACTTTATCTCTTCTTCGTGAAGAGTTTGGCCGTGTAGACTGTGGTTTTGCAGTAAGCTTCGGTGCAGCCACTGTTGGATTTAAGCAGGTGCTTGCAGGCGGAAGCGAAGAGCAGAAGCGGGCTATGGCAGAAAGACTGTTAATGGTGAGATCTCCGCTATGTGTATCACAGAACCTCAGTCTGGTTCTGATGTAGCAGGAACCAAGACCAAGGCAGTCCGTGTAGGAGATGAGTACATTATCAATGGTACCAAAACCTTTATTACAAACGGCGGGCTGGCAAATGTATATGTAGTAGTAGCTTCTACTAACCCGGAACTGGGACACAAAGGTTTAAGCTGCTTTATCGTTGAACGTAATACACCAGGCGTCAGCGTTGGAAAAGAAGAAAACAAGATGGGTATCCGTCTTTCTAATACAACAGATGTTATTTTCCAGGATGTACATGTTCCAGCTGAAAATATCATCGGAAAAGAAGGGGATGGCTTTAAGATCGTTATGAAGGCTCTGGAGAAATCCCGTCCTATCTGCGTAGCTCCACTGATCGGTACTGCACAGAAGGCACTGGAGATCGCAGCTCAGTACACCAGAGAAAGATGCCCATATGGCAAACCGATTGGAAAGCTGCAGGGCATTCAGTTTAAGATCGCTGATATGGAGATCAAGCTTCAGACAGCCAGAGCTATGATGATGTATGCAGCAAAGGTAGTAGATGAAGGAAAGCCTATTTCCTGCCTGGGCTCTATCAGTAAGACCTATGTTTCAGAGGCTGTGAATGAGATCGTAGATGAAGCACTTCAGATCTTAGGCGGCTATGGATATTCTAAGGATTACCCAATTGAAAAAATGCTCCGTGATGTAAGAGTATATCGTATTTTTGAGGGAACCAATGAGGTACAGCGTCAGATCATTGGCAAGACCATTATTGGAAAATGCTGATAAAAAGCTGATAAAGAGCAAAGGAGAGGTGAACAGATTGAAGATTCTTGTTTGTGTAAAACAGGTTCCGGATACAACAGAAATAAAGATCGATCCGGTGACAAATACATTGATTCGTAATGGAGTTCCAAGTATTGTAAATCCATTTGATAAAAATGCCCTGGAAGCTGCTTTGCAGTTAAAAGATAAATATGGGGCAGAGGTAACTGTCCTTTCTATGGGACCAGGCCAGGCAGCAGAAGCTTTAAGAGAATGCTACGCAATGGGTGCTGACAACATGGTACTGGTCAGTGACCGTGCTTTTGGTGGTGCTGACACACTGGCTACCAGCTATACACTGTCTGCTGCTATCCGCGCATTAGGTGAATTTGATCTGATCTTATGTGGAAAACAGGCAATTGACGGCGATACCGCACAGGTTGGCCCGGAAATTGCAGAACATTTAGGTATCCCGCAGGTGACCTATGCTGCAGATATTGAATTAAATGACACAACTTTAACTGTAACAAAAGAGCAGGAAGACTGCTATGAAAAGATAGAGGTAAAACTTCCTGCCCTTCTTACAGCTGTAAAATCCTTAAATGAGCCCAGATATCCAAATATCCGCAGGAAAATGCAGGCAAACCGTATGGAAGTGCGTACATTAACAGCTGCGGACCTGCCTGAATTAGACCCGGCAAGACTTGGCTTAAAGGGTTCTCCTACCAAAGTTAAAAAGACTTTTGTTCCACCTGTTCATTCTACAGGAGTACGTGTAGAAGGAAAAAGATGCAGGAGAGCAAGCCGGTAATTTATTAAAGCTGCTGTCTGAAGCTAAGATCACATTTTAGGAGGGGACAGACTTATGAGTGATGCTAGAAATGTCTGGGTATTTATAGAAGTAGTCAGAGGAAAAATAAAAGGAGTCAGCCTGGAGCTTCTTGGACAGGGAAGAAAAATGGCAGATGACCTGGGAGAGAAATTAGTTGCCATTATCCCGGGAAATGAGATCGAAGATTTTGCAAAAATGGCTATCCACTATGGTGCAGACGAAGCCATTGTAGTAGACCAGAAGGAATTAAAGGATTATTCCACAGATGGTTACACAAAGGCAATGTGTACCTTAATTAAGAAGTATAATCCGGCAGTGCTGCTTATCGGTGCTACCAATAATGGACGTGACTTAGGTCCAAGAGTATCCAGCCGTATGCAGACAGGACTTACTGCAGACTGTACAGAGCTGGGAGTAGATTCAGAGACCCGTCTTGTAAAATGGACCAGACCTGCTTTTGGTGGTAACCTGATGGCAACCATTCTCTGCCCGGATCACAGACCACAGATCGGTACTGTACGTCCAGGCGTATTTAAAAAGCCAGAGGAAGATACAGGACGTAAGGGCGAGATCATCCATGAAACCGTGGAATTTGGACCAGATGAGATCCGTACCCGCATTGTAGAGGTTATTACAGAGGCTGGCGGAGCAGATGTGAACCTGGAAGAAGCAGAGATCATTGTTTCAGGTGGCCGAGGCGTTGGCGGACCAGAAGGTTTTGAAGTATTAAAAGAGCTGGCAGATGAGATCGGTGCCCAGATCGGTGCTTCCAGAGCAGCTGTAGATTCCGGCTGGATCTCTTCTTTACACCAGGTTGGACAGACTGGAAAGAGCGTTGGACCAAAGATCTATATTGCATGTGGTATTTCCGGTGCCATCCAGCATGTGGCAGGCATGTCATCTTCGGATGTGATCATTGCTATTAATAAAGATCCAGATGCACCGATCTTTAACATTGCAGATTACGGGATCGTAGGGGACTTATTTGAGATAATCCCGGAACTTACAAAACGGATACGGAGCAGTAAGGCTGAATAAGCCTTACTGCATCAGCTAAGATGGGAGAGGGATATGATAGAATTATTTATGGTGGTTGCGTATTTTATCATTACCACAGCCGCGGGAAAGATCATGAATGGAAAAGGGGACAATTCCATACAGCATTTTTTGTAGCAAAAAGCATTTGGGAATAGGTCTTACCGTAGCTTTAATGTTTGGGGAAATGGTTGCAGGAAGTTCTACAGTAGGAAATGCTGCCAGTGCCTTTAAAATGGGCTTGTCTTCTGTATGGACCAACTGGGGAATGGTACTGGGAGTTTTGGTATTTGTGTTCTGTACGGCGAAATTTTATCGCAGAGCAGGTCATTTTGGAGTAATGTCTGTACCGGAGGCATTTGCCTTTCGCTTTGATAAGAGAGTGCGTCTGGTGGTGTTAGTCATCATCATGTTTGTATATGGGATCATATTTTCCCAGCAGCCCATTGCCGCGGCTGCCCTTCTCTCATCCATGTTAGGTGTAAATAAGGCTGTTTTAGCCTGGATCGTAGGTATTTTATTTGCCTATATGGCTCTTCATGGTTTAAAAGGCATTGCAGGAATGAATGTGATCCATTCTCTTGTGATGTTTGCAGGAATGTTTGTAGTCAGCTTCCTTGCTGTAGGAAAAGCCGGAGGTCTGGCATATATGATGGCAAATACACCGGCTCATTATTTTACCGTTACTTATCCGGATAAAATAACGGTAGCGGCCCAGGTGTTAGGAGCTGCTTTTTCCATGATCCTTTCTTCTACAGTTGTAAACTGCTGTTTAGGTGCAGAGTCTTTGAAAACAGCAAAAAGTGGTATTGTCTGGTCTGGTATTCTGGTTATTCCATTTGCACTGATGCCGGCTCTGATCGGTATTGCGGGTTTGTGACAATGCCTGATGCCCAGGCTGGAAATATCATCTATACCATGGCAGAAAGTGTTCACCCGGTATTCAGCGGTATTGTCAGCATGGCAGTTTTAGCAGCCATTCTTTCTACTGGCCCCGGACTTCTTTTATCATTATCTGCTACACTGACAAGAGACTTTTACATGCTGGTGCGGCCTCAGGCAAGTGAAAAAGAACAGATCCGGTTTTCTAAGGGCTCCATTGTTGTAATGGCCTTAGTAGCCACAGGTTTTGGACTTACTACTTCTTCTATCCTGACACAGATATTAGGAGCATTCCAGATCCGTTCCGTAGCAGGTGTGGTGCTGATCATTGCACTGGTATGGAAGCAGGTAAGCAACCGGGCTGCATTCTGGTCCATCCTGATCGGCGGCATTTTAGCAGGTGTATGGCACTTTAGCGGAAATCCTTTTGGAATACAGCCTTTCTGGGCTGCAGTACCGGCAAGTGTTGTAATATTAACGGTATTGACTATGTTGGAAAAAAGAAAAAGATCTCACCAGATTATCTGGCTTATTATAACAAGATCAAAGACGTTTCCGACAGTGAGATCTAAAGGGGGATATACATGATGAACGATAATGAGATCATCCGGGACTTTTTTTTTTATGAGCCGGTTAGAACGGGACGGCAAAAGTGAAACTTTGCTGGACTATACTACAGGCATTCGTTATTATTATCAGGATTTTGAAGTACGTTCCAGAAAACTTGCGAATTTCCTGACAGATAAAGGCGAAAATAAAAAAGGGGATAGAGTGGCGATCTGCGCCGGAAACTGTGTGCAGCATATTGATATGTTCTATGCCATTGTCCGCATTGGATATATTATGACTTCTTATAATGTAAAGCTGACAGAGAGAGAACTTTCAGAGCTGATCTTAAAAAGAAAAGCCGTCTGTATTGCTTTATGAGGAAGAGTTTAAAGAAAAAGCAGCTGCTTTGAAAAAAACGTTTCTCAGAGTTAGCATTTATTTCCATAGGAGACAAAAAGCAGGAAGGAGATCTGGCCTGTTATCAGGAGGTCTTAGAGTATTCTGATGAAGATCGCCCTCTTCCTGAGCATCAGTTTGAAGACATAGCAATGCTTGTACATACAGGCGGAACCACAGGTATCCCTAAAGCAGCGATGATCTCCTATCGGGCTCTTTATTACAATGTGATCAATCAGGTGACAGCTTATGGCGTTAACAACAGAGATGTAGTTTATGTATGTCTGCCTTTATTCCACGCAGCAGCCTGGAACAGCCTTCTGATGCCATTATTATATGTAGGTGCCAGAATGGTCATGACCAGAAAATTTGACAAAAAGGATGTATTCCAGATCATGAAGCAGGAACATCTTACATTCCTGTTAGGAGTTCCTACTATCTTCCAGTATATGATGGAAGATCCGGCATTTGAAACAGCTGATTTTTCTGAGATCGGACGTATCCGCTGTGGCGCAGCGCCTGCTTCTTTGGAGATCATGAGAGCTTACTGGAAAAAGGGTGTTCGATTTTGCAATGGATATGGAATGACAGAAGTAGGACCTGGCATTCTTGCAATGCCTATTAATTCCATGAGCGTAAAGGATATTGAGGAAAAACGCCTTTCTGTAGGCAAACCAATGGTTTATGTGAAGCTTCGCATTGTAAATGAAAAAGGCGAAGATGTTCCAAAGGGTGAAAAAGGAGAACTGTTTATCCGCTCTGCAGCCATGTTTTCCGGCTACTGGGGCGACCCGGAGGAGACAGAACTGGCATTACAGAATGGCTGGATGCATTCCGGTGATATTGCCCAGCAGGATGAAGAAGGATATTATTACATTGTAGGCCGTAAAAAGAACATGTTTATCAGCCATGGCGAAAATATTTATCCGGTAGAGATTGAAAATATCATGAAGGAGTGTCCTGGTATTCACGAAGTCTGTGTGATCGGTGTACCGGATAAGCGAAAAGGTGAAGTAGGAAAAGCCATTGTAGTCTTAAGAGAAGGCTCTAAGGCTACAGCAGAAGATATAAAAGAATACTGTAGTAAAAATCTGGCAAAGATCAAACAGCCTAAGTATGTGGAGATCGTAGAAGAAATTCCACGTAACAGTGTGGGAAAGGTTCTTATGAGTAAGGTCCATGAATTATATGGAAATGTAGATTAATGTCGGATATGTGAAAAAAGCAGAAAATCTTAGCACCGGATGTGGATAAAAAACATCCGGTGTTTTGTTGTGCCCTTTTTTCCTTTGTGTTATACTTTTCTAAGATGTATGAATAAGAGGAAAATGAACAATATGAATTTACTTACCATCGAACATTTAACAAAATCCTATACAGAACGCCTGCTGTTCAACGACACTGCTTTTTCTATCAACGAAGGAGAAAAAGTGGGTCTCATCGGTATCAACGGCACAGGGAAATCTACCTTGCTGCGGATCGCTGCAGGTCTGGAGGAGCCGGATGGCGGTACGGTTGTAAAAGGCCGCAGCCTGTATATCCGCTATCTGCCCCAGATCCCGGAATTTACCCCTGGAGATACCATTCTTGACAGTATTGTAAGGGACAATAAAAACGAGCCTCATTTCAGCTCTGTGGAAGAGTTAAAGGCTTCTGCCAAGACCATGTTAAACCGTCTGGAGATCGAAGATTTTGACGCGAAAGTGGAGACTCTTTCCGGCGGACAGAGAAAACGTGTGGCTCTTGCAAGCGTTCTTTTAAGTACAGCAGATCTGCTGATCCTGGACGAGCCTACCAACCACCTGGACAGCCAGATGGCTGACTGGCTGGAAGGTTATTTAAAGGCATTTAAGGGCGCTCTTTTAATGATCACCCATGACCGTTATTTCCTGGACAGCGTTACCAACCGTATTGTAGAGCTGGACAAGGGAAAACTGTACAGTTATCAGGGCGGTTATGAGAAATATCTGGAATTAAAGGCAGAGCGTTTAAGCATGGCAGAGGCAGCAGAGCGCAAGCGCCAGTCCATCCTGCGCACAGAGATCGCCTGGATGCAGCGTGGTGCCAGAGCCCGTTCTACCAAGCAGAAAGCCCATATCCAGAGGTATGAGCAGCTTCGTGACCAGGAAGGTCCGGAGTATGACAGAAATGTACAGCTGGAGTCCATTGGCAGCCGTTTGGGACGTACTACCGTAGAGCTGAAGGACATCTGCAAATCATATGGTGATAAGGTGCTGATGAAAGATTTCACCTATATCTTCCTGAAAAATGACCGTGTAGGTATCATCGGTCAGAACGGCAGCGGAAAGTCTACTTTGATGAAGATCATTGCAGGCTGGGTACAGCCGGACTCCGGTACAGTAGAGATCGGCCAGACTGTAAAGCTGGGTTATTTCTCCCAGGAAAATGAGGCTATGGACGAAAGCCTGAAGGTGATCGACTATATCCGCAATGCAGCAGAGTACGTAAAGACAAAAGACGGTAGCATCAGCGCCAGCCAGATGTTAGAGCGTTTCCTGTTCCCTTCCAGTATGCAGTATACAACCATTGGAAAGCTGTCCGGAGGTGAAAAACGCCGTCTGTACCTTCTGCGTATCCTTATGGAAGCACCAAATGTACTGATCCTGGACGAGCCGACCAATGACCTGGACATCCAGACGCTGATCTTACTGGAAGATTATCTGGATACATTCCCTGGTATTGTGATCACTGTATCCCATGACCGTTATTTCCTGGACCGTGTGGTAAACCGCATTTTCGCTTTTGAGGGAAATGGTGTGGTGCAGCAGTATGAGGGTGGTTTTACCGATTATCAGCGTGCATGGAATGAGCGTCATCCACAGATCAGTGGAAATGGGGCTGGAGCCGGAAATGCAGGTTCTGGAAAGGCATCCGATAAAGATATTGACGAAGAAAACGCTGCAAATGCAAAGGCAGTGAACAAAAATAACTGGAAAGAGACTTCCGGTGCCCAGAAAAAGCTGCGTTTAAGCTACAAAGAGCAGAGAGAATGGGAGACCATTGAAGGGGATATTGCAGGTCTGGAAGAGGCCATTGCAGCCCTGGAAACAGAGATCGAGAAATCTGCCAGCAATTATACCCGTCTCAATGAACTGATGAAAGAAAAGACAGAAAAAGAGGCACAGTTAGAGGAAAAAATGGACCGTTGGATGTATCTGACGGATCTGGTGGAACAGATTGAAAGCCAGAAATAGGCCAAAATCTGAAAGGCAGCTTCTTTGCGGCAATGCCGCGCAGCAGGATTTGGGATTTGACAGTGCAAATAAAGGAAATGGGATTGAAAGGCGGCAATATATGAAAAGAGAGTATAGCATAGAGACAAATGAGAGAAAAATCTATCCCCTGGGAGTGACAAAGACTCCGGGGGGATTTGATGTAGCATTTGTTTCTGAGAAAAGTCCGGCATTGCTGCTTTTTGAAAAGGGAAGCAGAAAACGGATGGCCAGACTTGCATTTCCGGAAAATGCCCGTATGGGGAATGTGCATTTCATGACGGTAAAAGGGGATTTTACCGGATTGGAATACGCTTTTGAGGAAGATGGAAAAGAGATCTCTGATCCTTTTGGAACCTGTTTTACAGGACGGGAAAAATGGGGAGACGAGAAGGCAGCAGGGCAGGCACTTCACACACCTTTTGAAGCAGTGAAAGAAGCCTTTGACTGGGAAGATGACAAGCGGCCTGAGATCCCAGCCAATGAGTGCATTATATACAAGATACACCCAAGAGGCTTTTCAAAACATGCTTCTTTTAAAGGTGAAAGCTGGAGGCGGGGAACATTTGGAGCGGTCGCAGATAAGATCCCTTATATGAAAGAACTGGGCATTACCACAGTAGAAATGATGCCGCCTGTAGAATTTGACGAGATCATGGAAGACGCTCCCGGAAAGGTGAATTACTGGGGGTACTGCTGTGGACACAGCTTTGCACCAAAAGCAGCCTATGCAGGCGCAGCGCCGGGACAGAAAAAGGATCCGGTAAAAGAGTTTAAGACTTTGGTGAAGGCATTACATAAAGAAGGTCTGGAGCTGGTCGTGAATTATACTTTGACGGGACACAGTCTCCTTCCTATGTGGTAGATGTACTCCGCTTCTGGGCTGCCCAGTATCATGTAGATGGTATCCATTTAGTAGGTTATGCCCCTTTGGAAACTATTGTGAAAGACCCATATCTTTCTGATCTGAAACTTTGGGCGAAGAACTGGGACGAAGTGAGAACTGCAACGGGAACAGACAGGGGCAACAGAACCAAAGAAGAAAAGAAAGAGACCGGACGCCGTTTATCTGCTTACGAAACCGGCTTTATGCTGGATATGCGCAGCTTCTTAAAAGGCGATGAAGGTATGTTAAACCAGGTGGCTCTCCATGTAAAAGACAACCCGGATACAGTGGCTTCTATTAATTATATGGCGAATACCAACGGCTTTACTTTAATGGATATGGTTTCTTACGATCATAAGCACAACGAGGACAATGGCGAGGAAAACCATGACGGTACCGATTACAACCAGTCCTGGAACTGTGGCGCAGAAGGACCGGTGCGAAAGAAAAAGATCATTGGCTTACGAAAACGTCAGCTTAAAAATGCTCTTGCCATGCTTTTCTTAAGCCAGGGAACCCCGTTACTTATGGCTGGTGATGAATTTGGCCGTACCCAGAAGGGAAATAATAATGCTTATTGCCAGGACAATGAGATCTCCTGGTTAAACTGGAATTTATTAGACTCTCACAAGGGGCTTTATGAGTTTACGAAAAACCTGATCGCATTCCGCAAAAAGCACAGCCTGTTCCACCGCAGTACAGAACCTACTTTAATGGATCATAAGTCAGTAGGACTGCCGGATGTGTCTTTCCACGGGGAAAAGGCATGGTGTCCGGACTTTGAGCGCTACAGCCGCCAGTTAGGCGTATTTTACAGCGCTTCCTATGGAGAAAATACAGACGGCAGCGAGGAACCTTATTTCTATACTGCTTACAACATGCACTGGGAGCCACATGCATTTGCACTTCCCAATCTGCCGTCAGGATATATCTGGCATCAGGTCCTTGATACAGCTGAAGACAGTATGAACGGCTTTTTGCCGTCAGGTAAGGAAAGACATCTGGATGACCAGAAAGAGGCTCTTGTCCTTGCAAGATCCATCCAGGTATTTGCAGGACTTAAAATGCCCGGAAAAGAAAAAAACACAAAGCAAAGGTCCGAAAGCGAACCGGAAAGAAGGAACAGAACATGTTAAATGAAGCTATGGAACGTTTTATCAAGGAACATGAAAAAGAGGCATATGACCTGCTTCTTACCATTGCGAAGATCCCTTCCCCATCTAATCATGAGGAAAAAAGAGCCCAGTTTTGCTGTAACTGGTTAAAGGAACAGGGGGCAGAGGGAGTCTATATTGATGAGGCATTAAATGTAGTTTATCCAGCTGCTTTAAGGGATAATGTGGATGTTTATATGGCCCATACAGACGTAGTTTTTCCAGATGAGACGGAACTTCCTTTAAAGGTGGAAAATGGACGTATCTGCTGTCCAGGAGTAGGTGATGATACTGCCTGCCTTGTATGTGTTCTTCTGGCAGCAAAATATACTGCTCTTATGATAAAAGAAGGCAAACTTAACCAGATCGGCCGGAAACAGAACCTGGACTGATCTTTGTATGCAATTCAGGAGAAGAAGGTCTTGGAAACCTGAAAGGCGTTAAAAAGATCTGCGAAGATTACGGCAGCCGTATGAGCACTTTCTGCACCTTCGACGGCAGTCTGGAGCATCTGGTAGATGAAGCAGTGGGATCTAACCGTTATAAAGTGACGGTACGCACTCAGGGTGGACATTCTTTTGGCAATTTTGGCAATGATAATGCCATTGAAAAACTGGCAGGTATCATTGAAAAGCTGTATCAGATCAAGGTGCCGGAAGGCGGAAAGACCACTTACAACGTGGGTACTATTTCCGGCGGTACTTCTGTTAATACTATTGCCCAGGAAGCTTCCATGCTATACGAGTTCCGCTCTGACAGAAAAGTAAATCTGGCTTATATGGAAGAAAAATTTGAGGCAGCAGTAAATGAGGCAAAGGCAGCCGGTCTTGATATTACTTATGAGATCCTGGGCATCCGTCCATGCTCCGGTGATGTAGATAAAGAACGTCAGGCACGCCTTCTTGAACGTGCAAAAGCAGCGGTAGAGACAGTAACAGGAATCTGCCCTGGAGTTGGTTCTGGTTCTACAGACTGCAATATCCCGCTTTCTATGGGAATCCCAAGTGTATGTGTGGGCTGCTATAGTGGAGCCGGCGCTCATACAAGAGAGGAATATGTAGAAGAAGCTTCCCTTCCTTTAGGATACAGAGTTGCTTTTGAGATGATATTCGGAGGCAGGTCATAAGCCTGTTTTTTCCTGCATAAAGATAAAAGAGAAATACATATACATTCAGATGAGGATGCTGTAAAGGCCAGACGGGTCAGGGCATCCTCATTTTTTTCTATATGAAGTCTATACAGAGTCTATAGGAGGCAGGAATGGCACAATGGTATGGTCTGACCCAGGAAGAAGTTTTAAAGCGCCTTGGCACCAACAGGACCGGGCTAAATGAGAAAGAGGCAGAAAGAAGGCTGGAAACATATGGGGAAAATGTTTTAAAAGAACAGGAAGAAATGCCCTGGTGGCAGGTATTTTTAGGACAGTTTAAAGATCTTCTGGTCATGATCCTCATTGGGGCTGCGGGGGTATCCATGGTTACCGGAGATCCGGAAAGCGCTCTTGTGATCTTTTCCGTCCTTTTGTTAAATGCCATTTTAGGGACTGTGGAACATCAGAAAGCACGAAAATCCCTGGAAAGCTTAAAGCGACTTGCTTCTCCGGAAACACTTCTGATCCGGGAAGGACGCGTTTGTACGGCGCCATCTTCCAGGGTGGTTCCAGGGGATATCCTGGTTTTGGAAACAGGAGGAATGGTACCTGCAGACGGCCGGATCCTTCAGTCCTGCAGCCTTACCTGCAACGAAAGTTCTCTTACAGGAGAAGCTTTAAATGTGGAAAAAAGAGAGGGAAAACTGCCGGCAGGAAAAACGCCTTTATCTCCGGGAGATCAGAGCAATATGGTCTTTTCCGGTGCTCTGATCACTGGCGGAAGGGGAACTGCGGTAGTGACGGAAACAGGAATGGATACCCAGAGTCCGGGACCATTGCTTCCCTGATGAACCGCACAGTGGAAAAGAAAACACCTTTGCAGGCCAGTTTAGACCGGTTTTCCGGCCATCTGGCCTTAGGAATTATGGGGATCTGCGGGGCGATCTTTCTGATCAGCCTGTATCGCAGGGAGCCTGTATTAGATGCCCTGATGTTTGCGGTAGCGCTGGCGGTTGCAGCCATCCCGGAGGCTCTTGGCTCCATTGTGACCATTGTCCAGGCAATGGGAACCCAGAAAATGGCAAAAGAGCATGCAGTCATAAAGGACCTGAAAGCAGTGGAAAGTTTAGGCTGTGTATCTGTGATCTGTTCTGATAAAACAGGGACACTGACCCAAAACAGTCTGCGGGCAGAGGCTGTTTGCATAAATGGGAAGGTCATGGATACAGGGCAGTTAAAAAAATATTCCCACCACCCGGATCTTTCTCTTTTCCTGCGATCAGTCATTCTTGCAAATAATGCTTCCGGAGAGGAGATCGGGGAAAAAGAAGATCCCTTAGAGCAGGCTCTTTTACATATGGCAGAAGAAGCAGGAAAAGATCCCGGACTTCTTCGCAGGCAGTGGCGTCGTATTTCGGAGATCCCTTTTAACTCTGATAAAAAATATATGGGTGCCATATGCAGACGAAAGGGGGAGAAAAGATCTTTCGTTTGTAAAGGGGCGGTAGACGTTTTGCTGTCTAAATGCAGTCTGGCAGTCAATCCCTCTTTTCAGGAAGAAGAGACTGCTTCCTGGGGACGTCCCTTTTCCTTTTCTGATAAAGAGCGGATCCTTCGCCAGAACGGTCTATGGTCCAAAAAGGGAATGCGGGTTCTGGCACTGGCATGTAAACCATTAAAAGAGGAAGAAATCAGGGATGCAAAGGCGGAAAATATGATCTTTCTGGGTCTGGCTGCTATGACAGATCCACCAAGGCCGGAGTCTAAAATGGCAGTGGCAGATGCTAAAAAAAGCAGGGATCCGCACGGTCATGATCACCGGGGATCATAAAGAGACTGCGGCAGCGATCGCCTCGGAGATTGGTATTTTTACAGCTGGTGATCTGGCTGTTACAGGAGCAGATCTGGATCAGATGAGCGATCAGCAGCTGCAGGAAAGACTGGAAAAGATCTCCGTATATGCCAGGGTGTCTCCGGAACATAAGATCCGCATTGTGGAAGCATGGCAGAAAAAAGGGCACATTACAGCTATGACAGGAGACGGGGTAAATGACGCTCCTGCCTTAAAAAAAGGCGGACATAGGGATCGCTATGGGAAAAGCAGGCACAGAAGTTTCAAGGGATGCCGCTGCCATGATCTTAACAGATGACAATTTTTGCTACGATTATCAAGGCAGTGGCAAATGGAAGAAATGTATATCGGAATATTAAAAATTCCATCCAGTTTTTGTTGTCCGGAAATATGGCAGGGATCCTTTGTGTACTGTATACATCTATCAAGCGCTTCCATTGCCTTTTTGCGCCGGTGCATCTGCTGTTTATCAACCTGCTGACAGACTCTCTTCCAGCCATTGCCATAGGTATGGAACCGGCAGACCGGGATCTTTTAAACCAGCCTCCCAGAGACCCAAAAGAAGGGATCCTTTCTTTTCCATTTGCAGGGAAGATCTTATTCCAGGGTTTCTTATTGGTGCAGCAACCATGTGGGCATGGGAAATGGGATATTCCCAGGGCGGGGAAGCCATTGCCAGTACTATGGCATTTTCCACTCTGACTCTGGCAAGACTGTTCCATGGTTTTAACTGCAGGGGAAGAAAAAGCCTGCTTCATTGGGAATAGGAAGCAATCTCTGGTGTGTTATGGCATTGTTTGTAGGTGTAGTCCTTATGTGTGCAGTGCTTTTTGTGCCTAAGCTTCAGGATGTATTTGCCGCAGGGGATCTGACGGGCTCACAGTTACTGGCAGTGGTTTTAGGTGCGCTGGCACCAACGGCAGTTATTCAGATCTACAAAATGATGAGCGCAGGAACCGCTTAAATGACGTCTGAATTGTTCGCTAAATTTTCTAAGATTATGTAAAACATTTGTGGCAAGGTGGAAAATATCCGAAAAATGTGATAAAGTAAGCATTAAGAAATTGCTAAATGAAATAAGGAGGCTGTTATGAGGCTTGTTACATATGAAGTGGAACATAAAGGCGGTCTGGGCGTGATCAGCAGAGACGGAAAATGGGTCTATCCTCTTCGCTCCCTGGATATGGATTATAAGACCATGCAGGAACTGATCGAGGGGATCAGCGAGTCAGAAAAACAGCTGCTTGAATATGTGTCCGGTCAGGACCCTTATAAGATCAGAGGAGCGGCACCTATTGAAGAAGTAAAGTTTCTGGCGCCGATCCCAAATCCGAAACAGGATGTGATCTGCCTGGGTATCAACTATATGGCTCACGCAGAGGAGTCTGCCCGCTACAAGAAAGAGGCATTTGGAGGCGAACGTCCCTATGCCGTTTACTTCTCCAAACGTGTAAACGAGGCAGTGGCAAACGGTGAAGGCATTGAAAGCCATTCAGACATTGTAACAGATTTAGACTATGAGGTAGAACTGGCAGTAATCATTGGAAAAGAAGCAAAAAATGTACCGGAAGAAGAGGTAAAAAATTACATTTTTGGTTACACCATTATCAATGACGTCAGTGCCAGAACCCTTCAGACCCAGCATAACCAGTGGTATTTTGGAAAGAGTTTAGACGGATTTTTCCCAATGGGACCATGTATCACCACAGTGGAAGATATCCCATATCCGCCAAAGCTTTCTATCCAGTCCCGTGTCAACGGGGAACTGAGACAGGACAGCAACACAGAACTGCTGATCTTTGGTATTGACCACATCGTCAGTGAGCTTTCAAAAGGCATGACATTAAAACCTGGAACCATCATTGCCACCGGCACACCGGCAGGCGCAGGAATGGGCTTTACACCGCCAAAATTCTTAAAACCTGGAGATGTAGTAGAATGTACCATTGAAGGGATCGGCACACTTACCAATCCGGTAGTTGAATAAACATGTATGCTGCCTGACGGCGGCATCATCATAAATGAGCAATTGTATACTATATATTTAGGACAGCAACACAAGAGACAGGCAACATAAGGAGGTATGCATACAATGGAATTTGTCCCAATGACTATCAAGAAGCAGAAAAATATCGCCCTGATCGCCCATGATCAGAAAAAGCATGAATTAATGGAATGGTGCAAGGAACATAAATCCATTCTGGAGAAACATTTCTTATGCGGAACCGGAACAACTGCAAGAATGATCACCGATTATACCGGAACTTCCGGTAAAGGGATATAACAGCGGCCCATTGGGAGGCGACCAGCAGATCGGCGCCAAGATCGTAGAAGGACAGATCGATTTCGTGATCTTCTTCTCCGACCCATTGACAGCACAGCCTCATGATCCGGATGTAAAGGCACTGCTGCGTATTGCACAGGTTTACGATATTCCCATTGCAAACAATAAGGCAAGTGCAGATTTTATGATCTCATCACCTCTTATGGATGAAGAATATGAGCATGATGTGATCAATTTCAGACAGAATATTTCAGAACGGGCGAAACAGCTATAATAGAAACAACATTGTTTTTGCTAAAAGGGGGCACGCAGATGGAACAGAAATTATATGATATTATGGACTGGGCGGGGATTGAGGAACTGACCTATTCAGAGTCAGCCGATCCTCACAGAATGTTAGGACCACATGCAACAGAAGAAGGCTTATTGATACAGGCATTTATACCTACCGCAACAGCGATCACTGTAAAGCTTACAGGAAATGGGAAAAAATACCCTATGGAGTTGGCAGATGAAGCAGGATTTTATGCTGTACTGATCCCAAGAAAAACAGTGACAGATTATACCTTACTTGTCACTTATGATAATGGAACCGAAGAAGAGATCCACGATCCCTATTCTTTCGGACCACAGTTTACAGAAGATGAATTAAAGAAATTCGGTGCAGGTATCTACTACGACATTTATGAGAAAATGGGTGCTCATCCAATGACCATTGACGGAGTAGAAGGCGTTTATTTTGCAGTATGGGCTCCATGTGCCATGCGTGTCAGTGTAGTAGGTGACTTTAACTTATGGGACGGCAGACGCCACCAGATGCGCAAAGTAGGCGAAGGAGATGCCAGCGTATTTGAGCTGTTCATTCCGGGCCTGAAAGCAGGATGCCTTTATAAATATGAGATCAAGACCAGAGCTGGACTGCCTATGATGAAGGCAGACCCATATGGAAATTATGCAGAGCTGCGTCCAAATAATGCTTCCATTGTATGGGATATCAACAATTACCAGTGGAAAGATAAAAAATGGATGGACAAGCGGGCTGCTTCTGATACAAAGGACAAGCCTTTCAATATTTATGAAGTCCATTTAGGTTCCTGGATGCGAAAAGAGATTGCCAAGGACGAAAACGGGGAAGATATCATTGGCTCCGAGTTCTACAATTACAGGGAACTGGCTGTAAAGCTGGCTGAGTATGTAAAAGATATGGGCTATACCCATGTAGAACTGCTGCCGATCATGGAACATCCTTTAGATGCTTCCTGGGGATATCAGGTAACTGGTTATTATGCTCCTACCAGCCGCTATGGAACACCGGATGATTTCATGTACTTCATGGACTATATGCATGAACAGGGCATTGGTGTGATCTTAGACTGGGTACCGGCCCATTTCCCGAGAGATGCTTTCGGAATGGCATGCTTTGACGGAACCTGCGTCTATGAACATGCAGACCCAAGAAAGGGCGCTCATCCGCACTGGGGTACACTGATCTATAACTACGGCCGTCCGGGAGTATCTAACTTCCTCATTGCCAACGCACTGTTCTGGGCTGAGAAGTACCACGCAGACGGCATCCGTATGGACGCGGTGGCTTCCATGCTGTATCTGGATTACGGTAAAAAATGACGGTGAATGGGTGGCAAATATCTACGGCGGAAATGAAAAATCTGGAAGCTGTAGAGTTCTTAAAGCACTTAAATACTGTATTCAAGGGCAGAAAGAACGGTGCGGTGCTGATCGCAGAGGAGTCTACTGCATGGCCAATGATCACCGGTGATCCAAAAGACGGCGGACTTGGTTTTGATTATAAGTGGAATATGGGCTGGATGAACGATTTCACCAACTACATGCGCTGTGATCCATATTTCCGTAAAAATAACTATGGCGAGTTGACGTTTTCCATGCTTTATGCCTACAGTGAAAAACTTTGTCCTGGTATTCTCCCATGACGAAGTCGTTCACGGAAAAGGCTCTATGATGGGTAAGATGCCGGGAGAGACTTTAGAGGCAAAGGCTGAAAACCTGCGGGCTGCCTATGGCTTTATGATGTCCCATCCAGGCAAGAAGCTGTTATTTATGGGACAGGACTATGGCCAGATCGATGAGTGGAACGAAAATGCGTCCCTGGAATGGGATCTGTTAAAATATCCGCTGCATAAGAACATGCAGACCTACGTCCGTGAGTTAAACAAGCTGTATCAGGCCCATCCGGCACTGTATGAGCAGGACTTTGATACGGAAGGCTTTGAGTGGATCAACTGCAGCTACCATGAGGAAAGCATGATCATATTCCTGCGCAGAGGCAAAGAAGAAACTCTGCTCTGTGTATGTAACTTTGATAATATGGATCATGAGAAATTCCGCCTGGGCGTACCATTTGCAGGAAAATATAAAAGAGATCTTCAACAGTGATGCAAAAGAATTTGGCGGCGAAGGCCGTACCAACAGCCGTGTGAAAGCATCCAAGAAGATAGAATGGGATGAAAGAGAGAACTCCATTGAGATCCATATCCCGCCAATGAGCTTTATGGTATTCTCCTGTACACCAGAGGAGAAGAAGGAAAGCCCGAAGAGACTGACCACAAAGAAGGAAAGCCCGAAGAGACTGACCACAAAGAAGGCAGAGCCGAAGAAGCTGGCAACAAAGAAGGAAGAACCGAAGAAGCTGACTACGGAGAAAAAAGAAGAGCCGAAAAAGTTAGCTACAAAGAAAACAGAACTCAAAAAACTGACGGCAGAGAAGAAAGAAGAGCCAAAAAAGCTTGCGACCGCCAAGACGGAAACTCACAAACTGGAGACCACGAAGGAAGAGCCAAAGAAGTTAGCAACTGCCAAGACAGAAGCTCACAAGCTGGAAACAAAAAAAGAAGAGCCGAAAAAGCTGGCAACTGCAAAAGAAGAACCAAAGAAACTGGAAACAGCAAAGCCTGAACCAGTACCAGTTTTAGCACCTGCAGATCCGATTGCAGAGCCAGTAACAACTCCTGCTTCAGCAGTTACAAAACCAGAGCCAGCTCCATCTCCAGCACCCGCAGCCCCGGCTCCAACCTCAGCTGCAGCAAAAAAAAGCAGCACTCAGAGCAGCCAAAAAAAAGAGGCCGTAATAAAAAACGCTAAAAAGCTACAAAAGACATAAAGAAACTGACATAAGAATTACAACAGGAGGTTATCATGCGTCCTTCTCTGAGAAAGCTATGGATGACGATCTCCATAAAAAGAAAAATAGGAATTTTTGCAGCCATGGTCATTTTGATCATGGCTCTTTCCGCTTCTTTTAATGTGTGGATCACCAACGTATCCCTGGGAAGCTTTGGAGGAATTTTGAATGACAACTCCCGCTGCAATGACTTTCAGGAGGCACTGGATCAGGAAATCAGAGCTTTTGAGCATTATGTGCGAAATGCAGACCAGGAAAGCCGGGATACTTACAGGGTGGCATGTGTAAGAACAGAACGTTGCCTGTGGTCACTGCCTTCTGAGTACAGAAGGATTGGAAAAGAGCGCAGTGCCAGGACATGGAACATAAGAAATGCCTATGAAGGTTACAAAGTTTATCGTGATGACGTAGCGGAAGGAAATAAAACAGGCAGTGAATTTGTAGACGAACTGTATTACGTATACAAAATGCAGGAGTACCTCCAGGGATATACCGGCCGTCTGGTGCAGATAACCATGGCAGAAGGAACAGAAGAGTATCAGAAAGAAGCAGCAATGTTTTCTAATATTCCGTATATTATTGTGGCCATTTCCATCGCACTTATGATCATAGCGATCTGGCTGACAAAAATTCTTTCAAATTCCGTTGCAAAACCCATTGTATCTTTGGCTGCAAGTACCAGAAAGATAGCTGCCAATGACTTTGATGAGCCGGACCTGATCATAGAAAATAAAGATGAAATGGGAGAATTGGTCACAGCTTTCAATGTAATGAAACACAGTACCAAGGGCTATATTGCCACCATGAAAGAAAATAACAAAATGCAGGAGCTGCTCCACAAAGAGGAATTAGAGCGCAGTGAAATGGAAAAACAGTTAGGAAGCGCAAGGCTGGAACTGTTAAAAAGCCAGATCAATCCCCATTTTCTCTTTAATACCCTGAATATGATCGCATGTACCGCAAAACTGGAAGATGCTGTGGATACGGAAAAGATGATCTTAAGTCTGGGAAATCTGTTCCGCTATAACCTGAAAACAAGGGAGCAGACTGTAACATTAGACCGGGAGTTAAAGATCGTAAATGACTATATGTATCTTCAGAAAATGCGTTTTGGAAGCAGGATCAAATACCGTCTGAGCCTGGAGACGGATGCGGCAGACGTGATCATTCCGTCCCTGTCCCTGCAGCCTCTTGTAGAAAATGCGGTGGTTCATGGTCTTTCTAAAAAAGAAACGGGAGGTATCCTCCATATCCGGATCTGGAAAAAGGACCGTATGCTGATCCTTTCAGTGGCAGATACCGGCCTTGGTATGAGTCAGGAGCGGTGCGAAGAAGTTGCTGCAGCAATGAAAGAACACCGCACGGCAAAGATTGGGATCGGGCTTGGAAATATTTATAAGCGTGTCCATATGATGTACCAAAGGGAGATCTGCGGATCTACAGCCGGGAAGGAAAAGGAACAGTGATACAATTGATGATACCGCAGGGAGAAGAAAAACAGGGGGAAGAAGTATATGTACCGACTGCTGATCGCAGATGATGAAATGATCGAGAGAAAGGTTCTTTTTAAAACATTAAGCCAGAACCTGAAGGGGCAGTGTGAGATCTTCCAGGCAGAAAACGGAAGAGAAGCACTGGAAATATATGAAAAAGAAAAGATCCAGATCGCCATACTGGATATTGAAATGCCAGGTATCAACGGAATCCAGGCAGCAGAGCGGATAAGGGAGAAGGATAAAAAATGCTGTATTATCTTTCTTACAGCTTTTGATGAATTTGCCTATGCCAAGAAGGCAATCACAGTCAGGGCGTTAGATTATCTTTTAAAACCCTGGGATGAAAAAGAATTGATGCTGGTACTGGAAGAAGCCATGCGAATGGCGGGAGAAGAAAAAGATTTTCAGAAAGAAAAGACAGAAGAGGTATCCGAGGAAGAAAAACGGGACGATCCGGAAGAACTGGCAGAAGATGATGCAGGTGAAAATCTGCGCATGAATAAAGTAACAGAGATCATACGGGACTATATCCGTGAAAATTACATGTATGATCTTTCTGTACAGGATCTGGCTGACAAGATGAATTATTCAGAGCCTTATTTCTGCCGGCTTTTCAAGCAGAGTTTTGGACAGAATTTTACAGCGTATCTTACAGAATACCGTGTTTCCATGGCGAAAAAAATGTTAGAAGAACCTACCGTCAATATTAAGGATATAGGAAAGTCAGTAGGATACGAAGACTCTAATTATTTTACAAAAGTGTTTAGAAGGATCACAGGGCAGAGTCCTTCAGAGTATCGAAATACTGTGTTCCGGGAAAAATAATCTCCAAGCCAGCGCATGGCTGAATTATAACAAAAAATTACGGTATAGGTCAAAATCATACTAGGATTATCAAAAATTTACCATGGTCAGAACAAGATTTTACCCTTATAATGAAATCAGCATAAAGAAAGCGTAAAAAAACATAAACAATATGTGAAAAACGTATTAACAGGAGGGTAAACAAAATGAAAAAAGATGGTTAAGCGCAGCACTTTGCACAGCTATGGTAGCCGGATCACTGGCAGGATGCGGATTAAAATCCCCAGAAACAACTACTACAAGCAGCAGCTACTGAGGCAGCTAAGGAGGAAGCGACCACAGCAGCAGAAGCAAAAGAGGAATCCAAAGGAGAGTCTGCAGCAGCTGGGGAGCCTGTAGGACCTGCAGTTACTCTGGTAATGGCAGAGGTTAATCCACTGGATACTATCGTTGGACAGACTGATACAGCATTCAAAGAGAAAGTAGAAGAGCTGTCCGGCGGATCTATCACTGTAGACCTGCAGGCAAGTGGTGTTCTTGGTTCTGAGAACGACGTTCTGGATACCATGCTTGGTGGTGGCGGAACTATTGATATGTCCCGTATCTCCGCATTCGCTCTGACAAGCTACGGCGCAGAGAAGTCCGTACTTCTGTCTGTACCTTATACATTTGTAAACCGTGAACATTTCTGGAAATTTGCAGATAGCGAACTGGCTCCAGAGTTCTTAATGGAACCGCATGACAACGGACTGGGCGTAAGAGGTCTGTTCTACGGAGAAGAAGGTTTCCGTCATTTCTTCACTGTTAAGCCAGTAAATGGTCTGGAAGACTTAAAGGGAATGAAGCTTCGTGTTTCTAACGACCCGATCATGAACGGTATGGTAGCTGGACTTGGCGCAAACGCAACTGTTGTTTCCTTCAACGAACTGTACTCCGCACTGCAGACCGGCGTTGTTGACGGTGCTGAGCAGCCAATCGCAAACTATCAGTCCAACGCATTCCCAGAAGTTGCTCCTAACCTGATCCTTGATGGACATACCTTAGGTGCTATCCAGGTTATCATCACAGATGACGCTTGGGATAAATTAACTCCAGAGCAGCAGGATGTTCTGACCGAAGCTGGAAAGTATGCATCTGAATTCAACCGTAAGATCTCTGAAGAAGCAGAGAACAAAGTTCTGGATGAGTTAAAGGCAAATGGCGTAAACGTTGTAGAAGTAGAAGATAAGACTCCATGGCAGGAAGCTTGCAAGGACATTATCGAGTCCTCTACAAAGGATAACGCAGAACTGTATCAGCAGATCCTTGATATGGCAAAATAATCTGAGTCAGCCAGTTAAATAGGGAAATGGTGTATTAGGCGCAGGGGAGCGCGTCTCTCCTGCGCTTTTAATTAAGAAAGGGGACTGAAGAATGCCTTCAATTTTTGAAAAGATCGATAAGATCCGTCCTTTGTATGATGCGGTATATAAATTTGTATTATTTATCTGCAAGCTTTTGCTTGTAGTTGATATCGCTATTACCAGTATGTCCGTTGCAGGACGTTATATCTCATTTATTCCAGATCCGGCATGGTCTGAAGAAGTAGTTCTTTCCTGTATGGCTTATATGGCTGTGCTTTCCGCAGCTCTGGCAATCCGCCGCGGTGCTCATATCCGTATGACCGCTCTTGACAGCTATCTGCCAAAGAAGCTGGTTAAATCCCTGGATATCCTTGCTGATGTAGCTGTTTTAGTACTGGCTGTCATCATGCTGACTGTAGGCTGGACTTATGCTTCGGTATCGGTTCAAAGGGTACTTATGTAAGTATGCCTGGAGTATCCCGTTTCTGGATGTATCTGCCGGTTCCGTTAGCAGGTGTTGCGATGATCATTTTCGAGATCGAAGCACTGTACAATCATATCAGAAGCTTTTATGTAAAGGAGGAGAAGTAGTATGGATGTAAATAGCATGGCAATTCTTATATTACTGGGAAGCTTCTTCCTTATGATCATGCTGCGTTTCCCGATCGCATACGCAGTAGCTCTTTCTTCTGTATTCTGTCTGATGGCCCAGGGGCTTCCTCTGACTACCATCTGTCAGCAGATGGTAAAAGGTATCAGCTCTTTCAGCTTAATGGCAGTACCTTTCTTTATCACAATGGGATGCCTGATGGGTTCCGGTGGTATTTCTGAAAAACTGATCGCTCTGGCAAATGCCTGCGTGGGCTGGATGCGCGGCGGTATGGCAATGGTAAACATCGTTGCTTCCTATTTCTTCGGCGGTATTTCCGGTTCTGCATCTGCAGATACAGCTTCCTTAGGTTCCATCCTGATCCCTATGATGGTTGACCAGGGCTATGACGGAGATTTCTCCACTGCAGTTACGATTACATCTTCCTGTGAGGGACTTTTTAGTACCTCCAAGCCACAACATGGTTATCTACGCTACCACAGCCGGCGGTATTTCCGTAGGAAGCCTGTTCTTAGCAGGATATATTCCGGGCGCTCTGTTAGCTGCTTCCCTGATGATCGGCTCTTACATTATTTCTGTAAAGCGCAACTATCCAAAGGGCGACAAGTTCAGCATGAAGGTGCTGTTAAAGCAGTTCAGCGTTTCCTTCTGGGCTCTGGCAGCCGTTCTGATCGTTGTAGTAGGCGTAGTAGGCGGTGTGTTCACAGCTACTGAGTCCGCAGCGATCGCTGTTATCTACAGTCTTCTTGTAAGTGTATTTATCTACAAGGGACTTGACTGGAAGGGCGTATGGAGAGTTTTAGGCGACTGCATCGACACACTGTCTATCGTACTGATCCTGATCGCAACCTCCAGTATTTTCGGTTACTGCCTGACACAGCTCCATGTGCCGGATCTGGCAGCAACTGCTGTTACAAACTTTACCAACAACCCAATCGTACTGGCACTGCTGTTAAACCTGATCCTTCTGGTTTTTAGGCTGTATCATGGATATGGCTCCGATCATCCTGATCGCAACTCCTATCCTTCTGCCGATCGCAACCTCTATCGGTATCGATCCCATTCAGTTCGGTATCATGGTAGTATTAAACTGCGGTATCGGCCTTCTGACTCCTCCGGTTGGTTCCGTTCTTTTCATCGGTTCCGCCATTGCAAAGCTGCCAATGGAGAAGGTTGTAAAAGCTACCCTTCCATTCTACCTGTGCATGATCATTACGCTGCTTCTGATCACATTTGTACCGGCAATCAGCCTGTGGCTGCCTCAGGTATTGGCATAACAGCAGAAATCATTTATAATTAACAATCATGAAGCCGTTCTGATGCTTTATCAGGACGGCTTTAAA
>ENA-OPZN01000149-OPZN01000149.1-human-gut-metagenome-genome-assembly--contig:-NODE-149-length-27497-cov-2.590647_pt1 | contig 27497 bp, 27 predicted proteins | sample MGYA00242483_ERZ504503 | MGnify/ENA primary metagenome ERZ504503 (study PRJEB26092, sample SAMD00036285) | human gut metagenome | host: Homo sapiens | study: EMG produced TPA metagenomics assembly of... | reverse complement strand
CACCAGGTGCTGTTTAGTGCCATGGAAAAAGGCGATTTAGATGCGTATATTGATTATACCGGTACGGCCTATGTGGATATTTTAAAACATGATCCCATAAGCGATGAGCAGGAAGTATACGATACAACGAAAGAGGAATTGGCGAAGAAGTATGATGTTGCCTTGTTGGCGGCGGCTCCTTTCAGCAATACCTATACCTTGGCGGTAGATCCTGCTGTGGCACAGGCGTATAATTTGCATACCATGAGTGATTTAAGTCAGGTTGCCTCCTCTTTGAAGGCCGGTACTACCCTTGAGTTTTTGAATCGTCAGGATGGTTTACGCGGCGTTCAAAATGAGTATGGTTTTACTTTTAAAGATGCTAAAGGCATTGACGGGGCCACGCGCTATGTGGCGTTGTCAAGCGGTGATGTACAGGTAGTGGATGCCTTTTCTACAGATGGGTTATTAAAGAAATATAATCTGACTGTTTTGGCTGATGATAAAGGATTCTTTCCGCCGTATTACGGTGTACCGTTGGTTCGCCAAGAAACCATAGAAGAACATCCTGAATTACAAGATGTTATTAATCGTATGATGGCAACCTTAGACACGGACACAATGCGTGAGTTAAATTATCAAGTAGACGTGGAGCATAAGAGTCCTAAAGAAGTAGCTCATGACTTTTTGGTAGCTAAGGGCTTAGTAAAATAAATAACTGATATATGAGGCTTTATAAACCGATTTAATGATTGCGGGGACATAAGGTGTATAAAACTGAATAATGTAAGAGGTAAAGCGGTATAGTGGTATTACTATATCGCTTTATTTTTAGATTGCAAAAATGTATCGCCTTTTTTCATAAATTGCATACTGAAACTCGATTTCGTATTGATTTTTTTCGTTGCGTGGTGTATGATAATTATGTAATCGATATAGATTATCCGTTATTAATAACTATCAATTAGCGACATTGTATATTCAAAATAGAGAGCACTGTATATTTGTTCTAATAGCAAGTTAGGTTGCTTTTTACTGTTTGGTAATAATGCAGCTCATGATAGTTTTTAAAGTATAGTAAGTTTATTAAACACAAGGAGTGACTCACAAATGGCAATTATCGGCAAAGAATTACCTGATTTTTCCTTACAGGGTTTCCGCAATCCGGACGTAGTAACAGTAACTAAAGCAGATGTAGTTGGCAAATGGAGCGTATTCGTATTCTATCCGGCCGATTTCACATTTGTTTGCCCTACCGAATTGGAAGATTTACAGTCCCATTATGCAGAATTGCAGGAAATGGGCGTAGAAGTATTCTCCGTATCCGTTGACTCCGAATTCGTACATAAAGCATGGGCTGATGCGTCTCCAAACATCGCAAAAAATTCAGTACACTATGTTAGCTGATCAGAAACATGAACTGGCTGGACTTCTTCGAAACTTTCTCCGAAGAAGAAGGTCGTGCATACCGCGGTTCTTTCGTAGTAAATCCGGAAGGCAAAGTAGAAACTGCTGAAATCCACAACATGGGTATCGGTCGTTCTGCCGATGAATTGGTTCGTAAAGTGCAGGCAGCTCAATTCGTAGCTAAACATGGTGACCAGGTTTGTCCGGCTAAATGGAAACCGGGTGCAGATACTTTAAAACCGGGTCTTGACCTTGTAGGTAAATTATAAGATTCAACTATTCGGTTAACCCTTTTTAACCGGTTAATAAATGAACAGCAAGTCCCTCCCTACAGAAGGTTGTTCATTGACATATTTAGGAGATCCCTTTTCCTAAAATCAGCGGCGCGAGCTTGTCTCGGCCGCTGATTTTTGTTTGAACACATTTGATTTATGTGATGTTGAATGAAAAATGATGATTCGAATCTGATTTGTTTGAAATTTGGGTATTATTCATTTTGTGGCTATATTCAACTTTAGTCAATGAGTTTTACCGAAATTGTGTTCGGAAAAGCAGAATTCAAGATAATTGTGGCGAATGTATAATGAAAGACTACTTTTGTATATTGTTGCAAAGTCGTTTTTGTCAAGGCTAAGAGCAGTAAAACCTCATAAAAATGCGGTAAAATTGATTGACTTTCATATGCTAACTTATTCAAAATAATTAATAATTATGAATTAACAAACCGTGAAAACCTTTGTCGAATAAGTGTTTGTAAGTTAGTGCTTTTTTCATATATTTATCGAAAACTGAAACATTGAAATTATTAGATTTATCTTGCGTTTTAGTATATAATATATTACATAGAATAAGGCGAAAGGGTAATGCTAAGGTAAAAAAAAGGAGTATTGGGCATGGAAGTATCATACGAAAGATTGGCAACGATTTTTAAAGCATTGAGTGATGAAACTAGATTGCATATCATTGACATGTTGTCATGTAATGAGTTATGTGCTTGTGACATTTTGGCAAGCTTCAATTTGTCGCAGTCTACGTTGAGCTATCACATGAAAATTTTGATTGATGCAGGTGTTGTTAACTCGCAGCGTAACGGGTTATGGACACGCTATTCAATCAACGAAGAAACTTTTGATGAGTTAGTTAAGATCTTACCTGATTTGTACAAAACCAAAGATGAATGTATTTGCGCTCAGATTAAATATTGTCGCTTAGAAGATAAACCTGAATAAGAAACAACAGGAGTTAATATGAGACGCTGGATTATGCACGTGGATATGGATGCTTTTTATGCATCAGTTGAACAACGCGATAATCCCGAGTATAGAGGCCGCCCGGTTATCGTTGGCGGCCTTTCTTCGCGTGGTGTGGTATCTACCGCGTCGTACGAAGCTCGTAAATTAGGTGTTCATTCGGCCATGAGTATGGCCAAGGCCCGTGAGCTTTGTCCGGACGGTATTTATTTATGGCCCCGGTTCGAAGTGTACCATGCTGTTTCAGAGCAGGTCCATGCTATTATGGAACGCTATTCACCCTATATTGAGCCGTTATCGCTAGATGAAGCTTTTTTGGATATAACGGGCCTCCATAATCGTTTTGACGGCCCTTATGCGGTCGGTAAGGCTATTAAAAAGGATATATTAGATGCGACCGGCCTTATAGCTTCGGTTGGTCTCGCACCGAATAAGTATTTGGCAAAACTGGCTTCGGATATTAGAAAGCCCGATGGCTTGGTGGTAATACCTTATGGACAGGAAGCTAAATTTATTGCCAATCTGCCGGTTAAACGCTTGTGGGGCGTAGGCAAACAAACGGAAAAACGTCTACATGAAGCGGGTTTTATAAAATCGGTCAAATTGCGGCGCTAGGGGATGAGTCGAAATTGCGCCCCGTAGCGGGCAATCAGGCTAAACGGCTCTACGATTTGTCCCGAGGCATTGATGACCGGCCGATAGAATATGATCGCATGATTCATTCCATCGGCAATGAATTGACGTATGAAACAGATTTGACCGATGAAGCTGTCATTGACCGCGAATGGCACTATTTTGCCCATAAAGTGGCGAAACGTTTGCGGCAGCAAGGTTTGAAAGGACATACCGTTTCCATTAAGGTCCGTTTTAACGATTTTAAGACTATAAGTCTCAAAAACGCATAGATATGCCTACTGACAATGAAGAAACACTATACCGTATAGGATTGATGTTGTATAATAAACTAAACATTGATAAACCGATTCGCCTTTTAGGGCTTACGGTCAGCGATTTTGCCGATGAATGGGGGCAGACATCTTTATTTGAGAGTGAAGTGTCACAGGATGAATTGGCAAAGACTGTAGATGACCTCGAAGAAAATTCGGTGAAGGTATTGTTATGAAAGGGGCCCTTTGGGAACGCTTGGCCCACCAAAAGAGAGAGGAAGAGAATAACGATGAAACACTTTAAATTGAAGTATGGCAACGGCGAGGTTGAATTTGATTTACCCACTCAAGAAGTAGTAGATGTTGTGGAAGGGGCGGACTATCCCGCTATTGAAGATATTCCGGCAGCGCTTCTTGAAGCTTTGGATAATCCAATCGGCACGGCGCCGCTAAAAGATATTGTGCAGCATGATGAAACGGTATGTATCGTTGTATCCGACATTACACGCGCCTGGATTCGCTATGATGCTTACTTACCTACTTTGCTTAATTATTTGAACGAAGCAGGTGTGCCGGATGAAAAGATTTTCCTTTTAATCGCTTATGGTGCTCATCGTCTTCAATCGGAAGCGGAATCTCGTTCCGAGTTTGGTGACGAAGTCGTTAATCGCGTTCGTATTGAACACAGTAGCGGTATCAATCCGGACAGTCATTTCCGTCATATCGGCGAAACATCTCATGGTGTACCGATTGAAGTGAATGAACTCGCTTTAGATGCGGATCGTCTCATTTTGACGGGCGGTATCGTATACCACTTGATTGCCGGTTTTGGCGGCGGTCGTAAGGCCATTTTACCGGGTATTTCATCCTATCAGACGATTCAAAAAACCACAATCTTTGCTTGTCGGAAGAGATTGGTGGCGGTACGAAACCTGAAATCGTAAGCGGTAATATTACGAATAATATTATGCATGACGATCAGATGCAACATGGTCGTGCCGTAGAAGCGGATTTCCTCATTAATTCCGTAGCGAATACGGAAGGTAAATTAGCGAAATTCGTGGCCGGTCATTGGGAAGATGCATGGCTGGAAGGCACGAAATTAGTTAAACAGATTTACGGGGTACCGGTTAATGAATTGGCTGACTGCGTTATCGCTTCGGCGGGCGGTTATCCGAAAGATATTAACTTGTATCAAGGTGTTAAACCCAGGTTAATGCAGTGCTTGCATGTAAGCCGGGTGGCGTGGTTATTTTGCTTATGGAATTGCCGGATATTCACGAACCGGAAGAATTCCTCGGTTGGTTTGATACCCGCGATTTTGAAAGAACGTGAAATTAAATTGCGTAATGGCTTTACCGTACCGGGCTTTTATTGCGTTCCATTTAGGCGAAGATTTTCAGAAATATCGCCATATCTTGGTGACGAAACCGGAAAATAAAGCAATTTGTGACCGCGTGGGCATCGATGTAGTAACATCCATCGATGAAGCCATTGAGCTTGCGAACAAATTAATCGGTCGCGATGATTACACCGTAACGGTTATGCCACTCGCCAGCAACACGGTGCCTTTATTGAATAAATAATTCCTGCAAAGGATTACTTTAATAGCGAATTAGGTTATGGCTTAACTGTTTAGATTGGTATTTTTAAGAAATTTGTTTTAAGATAGAGATAGATTCACCGAATCCGGGTGTGTAGGGATGGCTAAAAAGCCAGCACTCGATGATATAGATTTGCTTTTTACTGTTTTTAGCTTAATGTTTATTACCGAAGGTATAGGAAGATGGGAGCTGGAAGTATGCATAATCGTCATGGCATCATTGGTAAGTCTGTTATTGAATCGGTTCGTCGTTCGTTACAGAATAAGTATGCTGAGGATCGTCATATTCAGCAGTTAATAGAAGAGCTGGATAGTACTGAAGACCTGACATATGAAGAACTTCATATTACGCGTCAGGCGTATGAAGAAGTGAAAGCACGCTTATTTTATACGGCGTTATTGGACAGTTTGTGGCAGGAAATCGATGAAACGCAAGACTTGTTAGAGCAGCTTCATATATATGATTCCTTGGAAGATGAATTTCAGGCCCAAGGGGATGAACTAACCAGTGAAGAATTAAACATAGATCAAGTGGATTTGGCGGATGTAGATGTTTCGGAAAGACCGGTTGCATTACGCCAAGCCGGTACGGTAGCGGCACGTCGTGAAGGTGCTGTAGCTACGCGTCAAGATGGCACAGTAGTGACTCGTCAGGATGGTTCCGTTGTAAATCGCCGTGACGGCTCGGTAGTACCACGTCAAGATGGTACCCTTGTGGCTGAACCGACGGCAGCTAAAACACAGGCAGTGGCAGCTGATGCCATTACTGATAGAGATATTCCGCAATCATCTTTAACTCATAGTGTAAAAGCCGATGCGGATGACAATTTATTGGCAGGAACGAATGCTGTATTGAATGCGGGGGTGAGAACGGCCGATTCGGCGGCGTTTGCAGCTGAGGTGGATGATGACGAGGATGACGATCATAACGTATTCCCAACATCGGAAATCTTTTTGCAAGATATTTTGGACATGTTGAGCCAAAACTTGCCGGATGGCAAAGAGGGGACAATGACGCTTGAAGATTTGATGCTCCATACGGAGTGGAAAGAATTTAAAAAACTCGCTAAACAGGCAAAAAAATCTATTAAAAAAGCCCATAAAGCAGCGAAAAAAGAAGCTAAGAAAAGTCGCGAAAGAAAGCTGAAAAAGCAGACTAAGGCGGACTAGAAAAAGAAACAAAAAAGCATTGAAAAAGCGAAACACGCCAAAAAAGGCGTGCAAGAGCGCAGCGAAGAATGGTATCAAAATTTGGAAGAGTTGACTGATGATGTAGCTAACACCGCGGCTGACAAAACAAAAGAGATTTCCAAAACAGCTGGCAGTGTAGCAACAGCAGTGCAGTCAAAAGTGAATGATGTCAAAGGAAAGGTGGTAGACGAAATGTCCACTAAAGAAGAATTAGCCAAGAATTTGAATCAAGCCACTGATGGCAAAGCAGAAGAAGTTGTTGAAAAAGTTTCCGATAAAGCTGAAGAATTGGCCGGTAAAGCTGAAGACTTGAAAGACCAAGCTGTTGATAAAGCTGAAGAATTAAAAGATCAAGCAACTGATAAAGCAGAAGAGTTAAAAGATAAAGCGTCGGACAAAGTTGATGAACTAGCCGACAAAGCAACTGATTTGAAAGACCAAGCATCCGATAAAGCGGAAGAGCTTAAAGAACAGGCATCCGACAAAGTAGATGAATTAGCCGACAAAGCGGCTGATTTGAAAGATCAAGCAATTGATAAAGCGCAAGACTTAAAGGAACAGGCATCGGACAAAGTAGATGAATTAGCCGACAAAGCGGCTGATTTGAAAGACCAGGCTGCCGATAAAGCCGATGAATTATCTGAACGAGCTCAAGAAGTAGCTGACAAAGTAGCCGATCATATTTCCGAAGTAGCGGACAATATGAAAGAAAGCGCTCGCGGTGCGGCTTTGGGCGTATTGGACTTCATCGATGATGCCCTGCAAAATTACATAGCAATTCGGATGACAAAATCCAAAAAAATAAAACGCCTTGGTAAGAAATTACCGGACCTACACGAGACGACCAAGGCGGAAAAGAAAGCCTTGCTGACCGACAGTAAAGGTCGTTGTCAAGTGTGCGGCAACCATTGCCGACCGGGTGAAAGAAAAAATGCAAAAAACGACAACGTGCATTGGAGAAACTATTAAAGTAATTAATTACCTGCATAGTTTCGCATAGTGAATGAAATAGCCCTTACAGCGATTGGCTGTAAGGGGCTTGTTTATGTGATTATTTAGAATCACATAAAATAGAAGGGCAGGCCCCGGATCTTCGCCGTGAACCAGGCGTTCTTCCACCACATGAGAGCGGAAATAGTTAACCCACAGGCGAATTGCCGGTACAATCATGGACTGTTCGTTCCAAATCATGCCGAGCACCCAGTTGATGCGGGGCTCGATAGGAATTGAAACCAACTGCTCCTTATTAAGACGTTCGCAGATTGTCTGTGGCAAAATAGCCGTGCCGAGACCACTTTTTACAAGCTCCGTGATGAAGTCCCAGTTGTTGCTTTGCGCTACGATTTGCGGTACTACGCCGATTTCTTGAAAACGACCTAAGATGATATCGTATAACGAAAAGGACGGATGAAAGAACACAAGCGGTTCTTTGCGAATTTCGTGAAGAGTAACGGACTCGTAATGGGCGAATGGTGAATCTGGTTGCATCACATAGTATAAAGGCTGGTGGTTAAAGATATAGGTTTGTGTATCCGGGTTGGTAAAGTCAGACACCGGCAAGGTAACGAATCCAACCTGCAATTGATTGTCCTGTACAAGCTGGGCGATTTGCGGTGAACCGTGTTCACTTACCTTTAACGAAATTTGCGGGTAGGCGGCCATGAAGTCGCGAATAATCGGCGATAAGAAGGAAGAACCGATCATCGGCGGGATGCCGAGGCTCAATTCACCCGATTCCGTATCATTCGTGTGATGCATCTGGTGTTCAAGCACTTCAAATTGCCTCACTAAGGCTTCAATCTGCGGCAATACGGCGCACGCTTCATTGGTAAGCTCGATGCGATGCCCGCGACGGCGGAATAATTGCTTGTTCCATTCCCCTTCCAACAGGCGTACCGCTTTACTTAGTGACGGCTGACTTACGTGTAAAGTTTGGGCCGCTTTGGTGAAACTCTTCTGGCGAGCCACTTCGACAAAATATTTTAAATGGGTAATATCCATATAATCCTCCTGCAATATAATCTACATCTATTATAGCTAAAAAGAATACGGCCGTATAGGGAAAAAATATTATTTTTTTAAGAAAAAATGAGATACAATAAGTCATGACAAAGGGAATATCGAAAAATCCCTATACGAGTACACAATAAATACAACATTCGTTTATTGAATGAAGACACAGTATATTGCAGAATAAAAATTAGTCGATATGTAGGAGGCGTTTGAGGATGAAACGTGTGGCGATTGTAGTAGGTCAGATTCTATTGCTCGCCTTGATTGGAGTGTTGGGAGGCTACTTGAAAGAGTGGTTGAACCTGCCATTACCGGGGACTTTGGTGGGCATGATTTTGTTATTTTTGTTGCTCTGCTCAGGTATCATCAAGCTTAACTGGGTGGAACAGGGAGCGGCCGTTTTAATCGGGGAACTTTTGTTGTTCTTCATTCCGTCCGCTATAGGGGTTATTCAATATACACAATTATTTGGCAGTACGGGGGCTATGCTCTTGGGCGTTATCGTAACGAGTATTGTAACACTCTTGATTTCCGTTACGGTTATTACCTTGAGTGTTATGAAATTACGTAGAAAGGGGTACAAATTATGGTAAATTATTCACCGTTTCAGATGATTAGTATTCATATCATCGAATCGTTAGTGGGCACTGTAGTTTTGTATTTTCTTTTTAAAAAATTGTATGAACGTTCCGGCAAAAAACTCTATTTTACCCCGTTGTTGGGCGTGCCGGTAGTTATCGGTTTATTCCTCGTAACTATGAATATTCCGTACGATGTATATCAGGAAGGCAGCCAGTACATCACGATGATGTTGCAACCGGCCACCGTGGCCTTTGCGGTGCCTTTGTATAAATTCCGTGGCGTAGTAAAAGAATATTTTATTCCGCTCTTGGTTGTTATCGGCATGGGTTGTTCGGTGGCGTTCTTGGGTTCTATGGGACTCGCCGAACTTATCGGACTTAGCCCTGAACTCGTTCACAGTATTGCTCCGCGTTCCGTAACGACGCCGCTAGCCTTAGCTGCGTCTGATACAATGGGCGGCGACCCTACGATTACGGCCATCCTCGTAATTGCAACCGGCCTTATCGGTATGATTATGACCACCATGATGATTAAACGGGCTCATATTCATAACCGCTTGTTAAAAGGCATGCTTTACGGTATTTCGGCTCATGGGACCGGTACTGCTAAAGCCTATGAAGACGGCCCTAAAACCGGTGCTATTGCCTCTTTGGCCATGATTTTCATGGGCATCATGACAACGGTCATTGCGCCAATCGTAACAGCCGTATCCGCCGTTTTATAGGCAAAAACAACCAAATATACCGATTTAAGGTAGTTCCTTGATTGACACGAACAATCAGTTAACTATATACGTATTTACACACACTTACACAAACTTACGTAAACAAAAACGCCATCATTTGCGGGATTGTAGCTGAATCACGAACAGCTATAACCAGGAAGTGATGCGTTTCTGTTTATTTTGCGATATACTGAATAAAAATATGGATATAATCAAATACGTGGTGTATTTGCAGTATTAAGAGTAGTTACGCTATTTTAAGTCGGTGTTTTGAAAAAAGAGAAATGAGGTTGAGTCGGCTATGGATGGGGCAACAGGATTGATTTTGGGCATGTCGTGGGGCGTGCTTTTGGGATTTATTGTGCTGGGTATTGGTGTAGGAGCCTTCGGGACACTCATAGGCGCCGGCGGAGGCTTAATTTTCGTGCCGGTATTCTTATATTTATTTACCGACTGGTCGCCGGCCATGGTAGTCGGTACCTCGCTCACTATTGTTATGTTCAATGCCATGTCCGCTTCGACAGCGTTTATTAAGCAGAAAAAAATACTCTACAGTGCGGCAATCTGGTTTACGCTGGCTACGATTCCCGGATCCTATCTTGGCGCTGTCGCGTCGGAAGGCTTCGACATATCCATGTTGAAATTCTGGTTCGGTTTATTCCTACTCTGCATGTCGACGTTTATCGGTTATAAAAACTGGACGAAAGGACAACGCAAGGAAGAATCTTTGCAACTTCATGAGTTGACCTATAGTAAAACTATCGGTTGTTTAATCAGTGTGGTAGTCGGCTTTATTTCCAGCGTTTTCGGCATCGGCGGCGGGCTCATTCACGTGGCGGCGCTCGTGTATATTTTGGGCTTCCCCACACATGTGGCAACGGCTACGAGCCAGTTTATATTATTCTTATCCACGATTACAGGTGTAGTCACACATTATTCCTTGGGTCATATTCAATGGAATATCGCCATTGCCTGCGGCATTGGGGCCGTCATTGGGGCCCAACTTGGTGCGGCTATTGCTAAACGTCTTAAAGCTACCAGTATTCTTATGGTGTTCTCTTTAGGAGTAGGGATTTTAGCATTGCGATTGATTTGGACGTCGGGAATGTTGTGGTAAGATGCTCGGCTATTAGTGAATTATAATTGAATATTGATGACATCTATGATAGGAACCGTTACAAGGCAAGATAAATTGTTTTGGCGGTTCTTTTTTTGTTGGAAAACAAGATACTTACTAAAATTTTATCAATGAATTATCGCAAAATATTGATGATTGTAATGGGATGGTTATAGTGTGAATTTGTTAAGCTTGTAAAGGTTAGATGAAGTGATATAGATTGTTTTATCAAAGAAAATTATGCTATATTGATTGTATTTTGGGCAAATGTGATAAATATGAACTAATACTCTCATTGACCCTACATGATAAAAGTGCTAGCATTTAATTATAGTGAATATTTGATGAATTTATAAGGGGTATAATTTGAGTTCATCGCATGGTAAAAGTGTTATATGGTATAGGGTATGAGAGGAGTTTTAGGATGGAAACAAAGCATCAAAAATCGTCGTCGCATAGTCAAAGCTTCTTTGAGCAGTGCCGTATTATTGAGTCTGTTATTAGGCGGGGCAAGTGTTAGCAGCAGAAAAACATCGTTGTAGACAGTGGTACCGTACGGGGGACAAACGAATACCGTAAACTGATGACAAAAACGGCTCGTGTCGTGGGGGACGGAAAAATTCAGTGACCGGCAGTGAAGATGCCAATGTTATTGGGGATACCAATACCGTTGAAGACACCAATGGCGTTAATATTGTAGGTAATGATAATAAGGTAACAAAGAGCTACCCATGGCAGGGTGGAACAAGATATGAAGCCAGCGTTGATACTCGTGTTCTAGGTAATAACAACGAAGTACGGGGGAGTCGTAAACAAAACGTTATCGGTGATAATAATAAAATAATCGGTCGAGATGTTGGTACCGTTACTGACTATGGTCATCCGGAAGGCCGTGAACCTAATATTTCCGACTTAACCATTGGTCGCGGTAATGTCCTTACCGGTAATCATACGTATCGCAATGAATGGGACTCCTTAACGGTTATCGGTAATAATAATGATATTGACGGTGCGGCAGCAGGTATTATTATCGGTGATAATCAAAAAGGCAGTAATATTCTGGATTCTATTATCATAGGCTCTTTATCACCTGAAGAAAAGAAGACTATCGGAGTTGGTAATCGGAAAATGGTTGTTATTGGTTACCATGCATTGGGAGCCGATGGCACTACAGCAATCGGGCATAGAGTTCAGAGCTTAGGGCCTCTCAGTACAGCTGTTGGCACTCGTTCAACCATTGAGGGAATGACTGTTTATTCCTCTCTTTATGGCGTGGATAATAAGCTTAGTTCCGAGAATGGAATGGGTGTTTCGATTGCAACCGGAACTTTTGGGACTTTGAATAAAGTTGATTCGTCTTTGAGTTCCATGGTTTTCGGTACCGGTAACCGTGTGACCAATGCAGCCGGTAATATGACTGAAGGTATTGAAGGCGGTTTTATGACGGGCCGTTGGGGCGAGCTCTATTATCATGCAGGGGACGATTTTGGTTATACAGATCGTTCTTCCGAGGTGATGGGTGAGTTTGCAACTTTAAATGGGGGTTCCGTATTTGCACTTGGGAACGGCAATGTGTCGGATTATGCAAGACGATCTTCCATCTTTGGAACGGGCAATACTTTAAGCGGCACCGAAGCTGCAGTCAGTGATTATAATATGGTTACCGGTTATCAAAATAAAGCCACTAATGTGAATCATGTCTCTGTCATGGGGAGCGGCAATACGCTTAGCGACGCAACTACGGATGTTGTCATCGGTGATTACCATACCTTATCGGGTAGCAAAAATAACGTAATTCTTGGAACTATGGGAACGAAAGTAGGCTATGAAGAACAATCTCATACGCCTAAGAGTTTGAACATGTGACCGGAAATTTACAGTGGACAGGAGATACGCTGCACTATGCGGTGAAGGTGCAAAAACCGTTACGTGAACATACGGAAAATATCAGCAACGCTGTTATGCTCGGCTATAATACGGACGTACAACATGATGGTGGCGTGGCTATCGGCAGTAATTCTGTATCGGCTGTTGACAAAGGGTTATTTGGCTATAATCCGATTACAGGTAAAGATTTTGAAAATGAAGTGGCTATTGTTGCTTATGCCGGCAAAGAAGATCGATTTGCCGAATTAAATAGCAGTATCCCTGATTTGGAATCCGCTCTTTCGACAGCTAAAGCTGATTATGAAACCAAGGTTTCTGATTATCTGGCCAAAAATGCCGATTATGTTCAGGCTGTAAATGCTTATAACAGTATTGACCATGATTCGAATCAAGGTAAAAAAATTAAAGAACGGATGGATGCTGCTAAGACTGCCAATGATGAAGCAAGAGCCGCTATGGATACGGCAGAAACAGCCGTGAATGATGCCAATAAAGCCTATACGGCAGCTGTATCGGAAAAAACTCAGATTACATCCGCTTGGCAATCCGGTGCGGCGGCTGTTTCCGTTGGTGATAGTGAAACAGGTTTAACTCGTCAAATTACCAATGTTGCAGCCGGTACCAATGATACCGATGCGGTCAACGTGGCGCAGCTTAAAGCGGCTTTGGATGCTGCGGGTACAGGGCTACAGGAAAGTACGGATGCTTTGAGCTTTAAAGATAATAAATTAGGTCTATCTATTAAGAATTCCGATGGAAAAGAAATCATTTCCGGAAGCGTTAACTTGTCTACAATTGCAGCTGCCGTTGATACGAGAAATACCATTGCCAATGCTGATGGTGATAGCACAATTACTATCGACAGCACAGAAAAGAATAGTATCGGCGGAACTAATTACAAAATCAAAGTGAACACCGATGGCAAGGTAGTTGCAGACAATAAAGGAATTGTTACCGGCGGTACTGTTTATAATGAAACACGCGTTGCTGAAGACGGTACTTACGTGAAAAAAATCTAAGTCAGCCGGCCAAAAACCTGAGTGCTTTAGATAGCCAAGTAGCTGCTAATACGACTCAGATTACGCAGAACACCAATAATATTACTTCCATTTCCAACGAAGTAAGCAATATTACCAATAACGTAACCAGCTTGAACAGTCAGGTTAACAAACTGGACAATCGTATTAATCGTGTCGGTGCCGGTGCGGCCGCTTTAGCAGCATTGCATCCGCAAGATTACGATCGACTGCTAAATGGGATTTTGCCGCCGGTTACGGTAACTACAAATCGGCTAATGCTGTAGCAATTGGTGCGTTCTATCGTCCGACGAATGACTTGTTATTCTCCATCGGCACCAGCATGGGCGGCGGTGAAAACATGTTTAATGCCGGCGTAAGTGTTAAGTTCGGTAGCAGTAACGAGTATTCGAATTACTCGAAATCTGCCTTAGCCGAAGTTGTATCTGAACAGTCTAAGCAATTAGCAAACCAGAATTCTACGATTGAAGAATTACGGGCTCAGGTTCAACAGCAGGCTCAGGAAAATGCGGAATTACGTACGCAAGTTCAGGAAATTATGCGCCAGTTGGCTAATAAATAGTTGAACTAAACCGCTGCTATCAATTTCTAATATGGTAGCTGTGTGAGATAGTTAAATTGGCTTCTCTTTAATTAAATAAAAACGGGATTGTTCCGAGGTAATAACCTTGGAACAATCCCGTTTTACTTTATAAGTCTATACGTCCTACCGCCGATAAGGCCTTGTCCGTATATAGAATCTTTTATTCAATTGCATTTAGAATGCATGTTTACACCGTCATCCCCTTGGCGTAGTTTTCATACAATTCCGTATAATAACCACCCTTAGCCAAGAGTTCTTGGTGAGTACCCTGCTCAACGATTTGACCGTTATTCACAACGAGCAATAAATCGGCGTCACGAATGGTGGATAATCGATGGGCGATGACGATACCGGTACGGCCTTTTAAGAGTTGATTCATCGCTTTTTGCACTTCCACTTCTGTACGCGTATCAACGTTGGCGGTGGCTTCGTCAAGTACGAGAATGCTTGGGTTAACCAAAAAGGCACGAGCGATCGTCAGTAATTGGCGCTGCCCTTGCGAGAGGTCATCGGCACCATTTTTTAAGATCGTATCATAGCCTTGTGGCAAGGTGCGGATAAAATGATCCGCCATGGCCAGTTTCGCAACATGGATAATTTCTTCCCGCGTTGCATCCGGCTTACCGTAAGCGATGTTTTCAGCAATGGTGCCTGTAAAAATCCACGTGTCTTGCAATACCATGCCGATTTGACGATGCAAGGCTTCGCGGCTTAATTTGCGAATGTCCGTACCGTGAATAGTAATGGTACCGCCGGATATTTCATAAAAACGCATGAGCAGGTTAATGATTGTGGTTTTGCCGGCCCCCGTAGGGCCTACAATAGCTACGACGTGGCCGCTGGGGATTTCAAAGTTTACATCCGTCATAAGCGGTTTATCGTCGCTGTAACCGAAGTTCACATGACTAAATTCAATGGCATTAGTACTTGATGCGGCGCCCGCAACAGAGTTAGGCACGTCTTGTAAGGTTCCTGAGTCATCCTCCATCGGAGCGTCCAGAATCTCGTAAATACGACCTAAGGCGGCGTGTGTTTCTTGAAATCGGGTTAAGATGTAGGAACTGCGCGAAATCGGGTCGGATACTTGTGTTACGTAGAGGAAAAAGGCTTGGATGTCACCAAGGGTGATATAGCCGCGCAACACGAAGAGACCGCCTTGGATGGCAACGAGGACGTAGCCTATTTGGTTGATGAAGTTAACCAACGGCATGATGAGCTGCCCCATAAAACCGGATTGTCGTTCACGCGTAAAGAGACGTGTATTTAAATCCGTCATGTGGTCGGTGGAGACTTTTTCAAGACCAAAAGACTGTATGATTTGCTTGCCTGAAATTAATTCTTCAATGCCGCCGTTCACAGCACCTAAAGCCTCTTGATTGCGCAGGTAGATAGTGCGCGCTTTTTTAGACGTAAAGGTTAAGCCGAGAACGCCGACGATGATAACGCCGAGAATAATCGCAGCCAGGAGCGGACTAATCCAAATCATCATGGCGACGGCACCGACGATGCCGATAAACGATGAGATGAGGCCCGGAATGCCTTCACGGAGCGTTTCGCCGACGGAGTCTAAGTCACTCGTAAGGCGACTTAACATATCGCCACGGTTGTGTTGATTGAAATAGGACATCGGTAAATGATGAATCTGATGGCTTACGCGGCTGCGCAAAGCTAATACCATGCGTTGTGCACTGCCGGCGATGATAAATTCACTAACGTATGTGAATACGGCGTGGCAGCTGTAAAAAATGATGAGTAGAAGGACTGTATCGATTGTACCGTCTAAAATGGCGTTGATTTCACGGTGCTGTCGAGGCCCTGAACGATGGCATCGACAATGTCACCTAAGAGGCGCGGGGCGATAATTTCAAAGCTCGCGGCCAAGATTAAGGCTATGGTTAGAAAACCGAGGCGCCACCACTGACTGCGTGAGTCCAGGAGGAATCGTTTGACCAGTTTCATAGTGCCACCTCCTGTGATGTTACAATCTGCTGATAGATTGGGCAATGAGCCAAGAGTTCTTCGTGCGTGCCTACGCCCATCGATTCACCCTGGTTGATGACCAGGATTTTATCGGCTTTTCGGGCGGCGCTGACCTTCTGTTCAATAGATATGAATGCCCTGCCGGAGGTAATGCCATCGCTGTTTCTATTGCCGTTGCTATTGCTAATCTCCTCGGCTACGGCTTTACGCACTTGCTGTTCGGTGATGCCGTCCAAGGCAGAGAAACTGTCGTCAAAAATTAAAAGACGAGGTTTACGAACTAAGGCACGAGCCATGGCGAGGCGTTGGCGCTGACCGCCGGATAGGTTGGTACCGCCTTGAGCAAGTTCGTGCTCATAACCGTCTTCGAAACGGCTGATAAATTCATGGGCGCCCGCTAATTTTGCCGCTTCTTCAATATCTTCACGTGTCAGCGGTGCATTCGAGGCTTGGCTTTTGCCAAATTCTAAATTCATGGCAATGGTACCGGTGAAAAGATAGGCTTTTTGCGGCACATAGCCGATTTGTGAGCGCACATCTTCAATGGGTTGGCTAAAAATTGACTGACCGTTAAAGAGAATGTCGCCACACTCGATAGGATACAGGCCTAAAATGAGCTTGGCCAAGGTACTTTTGCCGGAACCGATGTCACCCATGATAGCCAGCGTTTCGCCGGCGTGAGGGTGAAGGAAATATCTTTTAAGGCCGCTTCTTCCGCATCGTCATAGCGGAAGGTAACATTGCGAAATTCTAACAGTGGTACTTGGCCGGAGATACTTTCCGTTGCATGTAAATAAACGTTATCAGTTACTGTATTTTGCTTAGAACTAACTGTCGGGTTTTCAGAATGAACTAATAACTCTCTAATACGTCGATAGCAAATAATGGCTTCCGGCACGTCGAGAAGCACGAATACAGCCATAATGAGGTTCATCAAAATGAGGGTGGCGTACTCGATGATGGCCATAATATCACCGATTTGGAGCACACCGGAGTCAATCTGATAGCCGCCAAGCCAGAGGATAACCACGGTGCTCATGTTGAAAATAATGAGGATACTGGGCAGTCCGATGGCGTAGGTGCGGGCCAGACGAGTTTCCTTGTTGGATAATTCCGTGAACATGCCAATTTCAGCAGCTTTTTCATCGTCCGTGCGATTAAAAGCTCGAATCACGGACATGCCGATAATATGGTCGCGCACGAGGTCGGTCAGTTTATCTAATTGCTGCTGAACGGCCATGACGATAGGGAGGGCCCGTTTTTGAATGCTTATCATGAGCACTACCATGATGACCATGAGGCTTAAAATGATGAGCCCCATTTCGAAGCTTTTGTAAAAAGTGAGTCCTAAACCGACTATAATCATGAGCGGCATGGGGAGAATCATATTGATGCCTTTGGCGAGGACGGACTGGATTTTTTCCACATCACGGGTGGCACGCATGAGCAAGGTGCCGGTGCCGTATTTTGAAAAATCCGACAAAGAGAAGTCCTGCAACGCCTGCACGAGTTGCTGCCGCAGGTTGAGGCTGACGCGTGACGCAATATGGGCGGCCAAGTATACGGCGCTGAGTGAGCCGATGACGGTTACCAAAGAGGCGGCGAGCATGGCAACGCTGAGGCGACTGATGGCGTCCAAGTCGCCTTGCAAAACGCCTTCATTAATGATGCTGGCCGTTAAAGTCGGCACAGTAAGCGCACTGACTACATGAATTAAGGAGAGCAGGCAGGCGCTTAAAAAAGCCCATTTTACGGGGCTTAAATAAGTTGTGATAAATTTCATATAAATCGTTCCTTTGGGTAATTATTTTACAATTTTTACCGTATGACCGTTAGTATGGATATTGCTGTTGGTTGAATCGTCGTTGTTAAGTTCCGTCAGATAGGAATCACCGGTTACATTCCACACAGAATCCTTGCTAAGGCTTAAAGAAGCCTGTTTAGCGCTGTTGTTCGGATTGATGGCACCGGTAAATGTGGAGTTTTGCGAAAGCTTAATGTCCAGCTTGCTACCGCGGTCGGCTAGTATATCGCCGTTAATGGCCTGTTGATTGGCTTGTAAACGTACTTGGCTGTTAGTGTTGCCGGTGCTGTTGATAGCCGCCGCTGCACGATTTAGGTCGGATGTATCGCCCGTGCCGGATAGTACCTGCAAGAATGGAGCACGGCTCGGTTGGCTAATAGTATTGCCTTGGAGTTTTATTTGGGCTTTAGCACCGAGAATGGTAAAAAAGCGGCGTAGAGCCCGTTTCGGTGAGTCGGCTTTGGTTAATGGTGAGCTTGGTCGTCCCTTTTTCAGCGGTGCCTAAATCGGTTTGATATAGGTAAAAACCATTGGCTCCTTTTAGCTGTGAATTGGTAAATGTCACGTCCGTATTGCCTTCCAAAAGTCCGAATGTGCCATTCGATGCTTCACCGTTAATAGCATTCAACTTCATCGTGCCGGTTGAGCTGATGAGGGGGCTGTTTTGGCCGTAAGTACGAAGGGTGACGCCATCAGCAGTGAGGCTACTGTCGACTTTCGTTGCGGTGGCGAGGGCCGGACTTTGAGAACCGTAGGTGCTGATATTACTCTGCTTTAAGGAAATTTCGGCACCATAGGCAGCACCGATGCCTTGGGATACGCGGTTATTCGTGCGAATCGTTAAATCCTTAGCGGTAATTTTTACTTTCTTACCGCTACCAACGATGCCGGAAGCGCCGTCGCCGTTGGTAGTGATAGTGCTGTTTTCAATCGTGGCCTGACTATATGGCGCAACTAGAAGAGCGGCGTTTTGACCGCGCCACAGGCTGAGACCTTCGCTGTCGCTATGACCGGTTTTAATGAGTTCCGCTTTTTTCACTTTCGCCTTGCCGGTTTTCTGTACTAAAATTACATTTTGATTATTCTGGTTATTGTTGAGAGAATTTTTAAAAGTCTTTGAGCCGTTCGCTACTTTAGTGGCTTTAAACTTGTAGTTGTTGTCCACTTTTTTGCCTTTTTTCACGGCATCATCGGAATCGCTTACGAGACCCAGTAATTTGCCGGCCGCTTTAATCGGATTAAGTGACGGTAACGAGAAAGAGGGGATGATTTTGGCGGCGATATAGGCGTTAACCGGATCTACTGCATGTACGGAATTGAGCGGATAGGCTGATGCGGACATGGCTAAGGCAATCGTCATTATAGCGGCAATAGCTTTGCGTTTATGATTTTTACGGGCAGTGCGGAAGTATTGGCGGTATTTGATGAGTTTGTATTTGTTTGATTTTATTTGTGTATTTCATGGAGCTCCTCAGATGTGTTTAATTCGTTTATTAAACTCGAGTAAATTTCACATAATAATTATAAATTTCGATATGTTAATTATAGCCTGTTTTAGCTGAGAGTACAAAGAAAACTTTGATGAAGTAAATAGGAGGATTACAGGATTTACGGTACGTTTCAGCGGAAAGTTGCGGTAAGGGCTTGATTTGTTGGACAAAACACGGTAATATATTAAGGTAATAGTTTAATTTGGAGAGGTGTCCGAGTGGTTTAAGGAGCTGGTCTTGAAAACCAGTGATTCCGAAAGGGACCGTGGGTTCGAATCCCACCCTCTCCGCCATAAGAAAATATAAATCCTTATAGAGCTAAATAGTAGTTCTATAAGGGGATTTTTGTGTTAATGGGGTATTCCTGCTTTCTGCATGATTTGAATATAAAGAACACATATTAACATTGTTCGTAGTAGCTAAGACTTTTTTCTTGATAGGTTTAAAGGCGCCTATTTGTTTATATCTGGGCAATTGATATGAACATTAAGACGCCTCTTTTATAAAAACCTATAGTATGTTAGAATAAAGGTAGTTAATTCAATTAAAAACTTTGTTTTTAGCCGTTTAGTACGCCAATACTAGACGGTTTTTTCTTTTTCTTAGTGCAGTCAATTGTATATATGAGACCTCCTTTTTCAAAAAATCCCTCATGTATTACTGACATTCTTTTAAATAACGTTTGCTCTAATATCATCTCCTTCTTTCTTAAAATTAGAAAATCCTTTAAAATGTAACTAGTTATAATAGCCTTTCTATAATCATTTCGGCTATAATTGGATTATAACATACTTTATGTTAATTGTCGATTTAGAATTGATTTTACATAAAAAGTAATTTGAAATAGATTTTTGGAGATAGGGAGATTAATAAATGTTTATATGCAAGCTAAGCAAAATTTTAAAAGAGCGGAATCTGAAAAAGACGTCATTTGCTTTGGACAATGGTTTCCCCAAAACTTTTATTGAAAACTTGGTAAGCAATAAGTTCCGAGATATTAATATGGAATCATTGGAACGGGTTATGCAGATTTTGGATATAACCAGGCTCGAGGATATTTTAATCTACGTTCCCTATGAAATAGAGATTGGAGATACCTATGAGTCCAAGACACAGGAAGAAAGTTATGTATTGGGCTTTAAGGATATTTCTATTGATGTAATTTTAAAAAATAAGGAGGGCGCCAAGACGCTGACGACGTTGATTCGGATTCCTCATGGCGAGATGCGCAGTAATGTTATGCTCCTTTCTATCGGTAGTATTGAGGATATTGTAGAAAGGGATAAGTGGCTAGACTTTTTTAATGAGTATGATCCTTACTTTTTATATTATGTATTGGCAAGGGTTGCCGAGCAGGCGCGAAAAGAATTTAAAATTAAGAATTTTGTAACGTCGAGTAGCTTACAAATTAATAAAAAATAGGCGAGAAACTAAACACCCCTGCAGATTTAGGTTTGCAGGGGTGTTTAATTTAATTGAGTTAAATTTAATTGTAGTTAGGAAAAGGTCGCAATCTATCTTGCAGATAATTTTGGTATAAGGTTCCCGTCATTGTCTGTGCTGAGGCCGGGAATTCGTGAGTCCCAAACTGACGTACCGGCATGATGCCCATGAGGGAATTGGTAATAAAACACTCATCGAAGGAGCCGATTTCATGAGGAATGATGGTCTTTTCAACTACTTCATAGCGCTGACAAAGGTAGGCCCGGACGATGCCCGGCAAGAGGCCGGCCTCGATGGGTGGTGTATAAAGTCGGTCGTTTTTTATAAAAAAGAGATTGCTTACGGATCCTTCCGTAAGTTCGCCGCGACTGTTACAGAAAATCGGCTCGTCGATGCCTGCCTTAGCAGCTTGTCGCTTGGCTAAGATGGATTCACCGTAATTAAAGGTTTTGTGGTAGACAAAAGGGGATGATTCGTTACGGCGAATGTCGGACATGGCGAGGACAAAACCCGGACGAGACGGTAAATTCTCATAGGGGTTAGCTCTTACTGTGAAGCTTAGATTGTTAGCTGACACCATGATTTTAACAACGCCCATGCCGTCACCATTTTTGTTTAAATAAATTTGAAGCTGCTGTTGCCAATCGTCAGGTAGGGTGATGCCAAGCCAGTCGAGTGTGCGGCGTAGGCGCGCTTCGTGGGCTTCTAACCAAATTGGCTGATTGTTTACGAGGGCTATGGTTTCGAAGGCACCAAGGCCAAACTGATAGCCGTCATCAAAGGTAAGGTTCATAATCAAAAGTTTCTCCTTTCAAGGCACTGAGTAAGGCCTTTGCCTTTTGCCAGATTTCTTCATATTCAAAGCCACGTTCCGATTCGGCGGTAATACCGCCACCGACACCGATATAGTACGAATCGCCTTGGTGGACGGCCGTGCGGATGACGATGTTGAGGTCGCAGTTGCCGTCGAGGGATAAGTAACCGATGGTGCCGGTGTAGAGTTGGCGACGGCTCGATTCCAGTTCGTCGATGATTTCCATGGCCCGTCTTTTTGGCGCGCCTGTAATGGAGCCACCTGGGAAAAGTGCCGAGAGGGCATCGATGGCGGTCTGATTCGGTTTGAGCGTGCCAATCACGTTGGCGATTAAATGGAAGACTGTGGCATACTCTTCTACCGCAAAGAGGTCGGGTACGATAACACTGCCGGGCTCACAGATTTTATTGAGGTCATTTCGCTCCAGATCCACAATCATCAAGAGTTCGCTTTGGTCTTTTTGCGATTCGGCCAGTTCTTTACGAAGCGCCGCATCTTCCTCGGCTGTTTTGCCGCGTCGGCGAGTTCCTTTGATCGGACGGGTTTCAATTTTTTTTGCCGTTGATGCGAAGCAATCGTTCCATGGAAGCACTGATTATCTGATAGGAGTCGTATTGCAGGTAGGCTCCGAAAGGCGACGGATTATCTCGGCGCAGCCGGCTAAAGAAGGTGTACGGCGGGCACTGACAATCGACGGTCAACGTACCGGTAAAATTGGTAACATAAACGTCACCGGCTATAAGGTAGTCCATCAATTTATGAAGGGCCTGAGCATATTCATCCGATGTGCTGTCCGGATGAATTGCTAGGGGATAAGTTTCTGCCAGTGATTGTGACTTGAAGTTAGCCATCTTCGCGGCGATAAGATCCTCCATCTTTTTCAAAAGAACGGGAGCCGGTTCGGTATGACCGTTAGCGATGAACCAAAGGGAGTGATCTTTTAAATCTTCTATGATAAAAAAGTCGTAAAAGCCCCATTTCATATCGGCCATGGTGACCTTCGTTTCGTGTTGCGAGGTAAGTCCCATTTCTTTCATGCCGTAATCATAGGTAACATAGCCGATGGCACCGTCTGTCAAAGGTAGGTCGGTATCGTTTTTACGGTAATGATTTTGCAAGTAGGTCTTGAGATAGTCTTCGGCGCTTCCCGGATGGGCTTTGCCGTCCACATAAAGGCACCCGTTTTCAACTTTTACCTCGTGATAAGGTACGAGACCGATGATGGAATATTGACCGAGGTTGTTTTCTAAGGATGAGTCGAGAAAGGCGGCGTTCTTTTCGTCGGCAAAGAGGGTGAAAATATCACCGGCGCTATAGGGCAAAGTTGAACGGCAAATACAGGCTTCAGCCTCTGTTTCAATCATGGTGTCGCCAATAGATTCCGTCATTGTTTTAGTGACGTTTTTTATCATGGCTTCAGGCATGGGGGTGACCTCCTTCTTCGGCACGACGGCAAAAGGCTTGGATTAATTCAGAGCCATATTCTGACAATAAGGCTTCCGGGTGAAACTGCAGTCCGAAGAGCGGTAATAGTTGGTGTGACATGGCCATAACGGCCCCATCGTCGTTGATGGCATCTACGTGATAAACGGGCGGCAAGGTGCTTTTTTGGACAACCAGCGAATGATAGCGGGTCACGTCAAATGTTGTGGGCAGACCTTTGAATAAGCCGGTTCCTTCATGATGAATGGCCGTAATTTTGCCGTGCATCGGCTTTTCGCCGCGTACCACGGAAGCCCCGGCGTATGAGCCAGGATTTGCATGCCCAAGCAGACGCCGAGAATAGGCATCGTATTTTTAAATTCACGTACAATATCCAAGGATTCTTTGGCATCGGCAGGCCCCTTGGGGCCGGGCGAGATGATGATGCCGGTAGGTTTCATAGAAGTAATTTCATCCACCGTAATGGTGTCGCAGGGGCGCACCTCGACTTGGCGTCCCGTTTCGGCCACCAAGTTGGCCAGGTTATAGGTAAATGAATCATGATTATCGACGATGAGATACATAATAGCTCCTTATATGAAAAAAGGATAACGATGGCAGCAAAAACTGCACAGTCGTTATCCTTAAAGGCCCGTAAACTGTAAGTGGAAAATTCCTTTTATTAGTATATCATATTTAGCTCTTTGACTAAAGTTTTTACTATGATTGTTTAAATAAAAAGCCCTACAAACCTAGGTTTGTAGGGTGTAATCTAACTGGCGGAGGATTAGGGATTCGAACCCTAGCGACGGTAACCCGCCCTAACGATTTAGCAAACCGTCCTCTTCAGCCTCTTGAGTAATCCTCCATATCTAATTACTAAAATATCATATCATTAGTAGAAGGCACTTGTCAAGATTTTGTAAATAATAGTTGTAAATTTTATTAACTCTTTTAGGATTAAATTGCTTAGCAATTAAGCTATTGCCGTCTGGTGTTTTTAGTTTTTAGACGCCTTTAGCATCGGGATCCCAAATGAATTTGTGGATTTGTAATTGCAAGCGAATCTGCTGCAGATTATTTTTCAGTAAATACGCTGACGATTTCTTGCGGGTCGATTTTGCCAAAAACGGGGGGATTACGAAGATATGTCCTTTCGGCTTTTTTAGTGAGCACGATTTCTTTCATGCGCTGTAAATCGCCGTAGGAGCTGACTACGAATTTCAATACATCTTTATCCGTCATGGCTTCACATAATTTAGGGTGCATGGACTCTTCGGCACTCGAATCGGGACATTTGTAATCGTAAGTATAGAATACATTATCTCGCTGGAAGGGAGCAATAATGCTGCCGTTCGTTTCGATGTTGAACTCATAGGGACCAAACGGCGTTGTTTCACGGCTCAATACATCGATGAGCTGTTCTACTTCGTCGGCTTGCAACAAGGGTTCGCCGCCGGTAATGGTAATGTAGCGATTCCCCATTTGGCGCAACGCATCCGCTACGTCTTCCACGGATTGTACTTCATAGTCTACTTCGTCGCCGTAGCTGTACGTTGTGTCGCAATAGACACAACGTAAGTTGCAGTCGTAGAGTCTTAGAAAGGAGCAAAGGGACCCTTGGCGGGTACCTTCACCTTCGATGGAGCTGAAACGCTCAATCACGTTCATAAATCGCCACATTCCCTTCCGATTCCTGAACAACAACTTTGAAGCATTTTTCACCCAATTGGTCGGCAATCCATTTGGCCATATTTTCGGCGGTCGGATTGATATCGCCCATAACATCGTTCACGTGTTTGTGATCGAGTTGGCCGTGAATCGCTTCTTTGATATGACCGAAGTCAATTACCATGCCGTTCTCATCAAGCTCGGCGGCGCGTGCATGAATGTGCACAATCCAGTTGTGACCGTGCAAGTTTTGATACTTGCTTGGGTAGGTCAATTTCAGCTGATGAGAGGCACTGATTTCTAGTTTTTTTACTACTGTAAACATGTATACCTCGCTTAAAATTGTAATGTTTTAATTCGCTCAATGGCACGCAATGTGTTTTCACGACTGCCGAAGGAGGTGAGACGTAAGTATCCTTCGCCGCAAGGGCCGAAACCGGCACCCGGGGTGCTTACGATATGTACTTTTCCCAATAAAAGGTCGAAAAACTCCCAGCTTGTCATGCCGGCTGGAACTTTAAGCCAAATGTAAGGCGCATCAACACCGCCGAATACGGTGAGTCCGATGGCAGTAAGGCCTTCGCGGATGATGCGGGCATTTTCTTTGTAGTACGCAATGGCTTCACGTGTTTGACGATGGCCTGCTTCAGAATAAACGGCTTCGGCGGCACGTTGAATAATATAAGGAACACCGTTGAATTTAGTGCATTGTCGACGATTCCACATAGGGTTTAAGGCCTGTTTTTGACCGTCTGCCATATTGACCGTTAATCCTTCGGAACCACTGTATAGGCACAGCGTGTCGCGGTGAGCGCTGTTTGGAGAAGGAACGGAATTCAATGGCTACTTCGCGAGCCCCTTCGATTTCGTAAATACTGTGAACTGTGTCTTCACTGCTGATGAAGGCTTCGTAGGCGGAGTCAAACATGAGCACCGTATCATTGGCTTTACACCAGTCAACCCATTCTTTAAGGCGTTTGCGGCTCAAAACGGTACCGGTCGGGTTATTCGGGCAGCAGAGGTAGACAATGTCTACATGTTGATTCGGAAATTCCGGCGAAAAGTTATTTTCCGCATTGGTTGGTAAGTAGACGATGTTTTCAAAACGGCCGTCTTTGAACTGACCGGAACGTCCGCCCATGACATTGCTGTCGAGATACACCGGATACACCGGGTCGGTAATGGCAACTACGTTGTTGGCACTGAAGAGCTCCTGGATGTTGCCCACGTCGGATTTGGCTCCGTCGGAGATAAAGACTTCGTCAATGTCGAGGTTGATTCCGAGTGGTTTATAATCGTGATCGACAACGGCTTGACGTAAGAATTCGTTAACCTTGTTCCGGGCCGTAACCGCGAAACGTTTCGGCTTGACCCATTTCGTCAACTGCTTTATGCATGGCTTCAATCACGGCAGGTGCTAATGGTCGTGTTACCATCCCCGATAGCCGTAAGACGAATGATGTCGGCATCCGGATTATTTTTCTGAAATTCTGCCACTTTGCGAGCAATGTTAGCAAATAAATAGGAACTTTGTAGGTTGGCATAATTTTCGTTGATTAGAGCCATGGTGAACCTCCTTGAAGCTTGGGTACAACTGAATTAAAATTTATAAAAACTACATTATATAGAAATTTTATAAATTTAATAGTAACATTTTACTATATATGAAGCCCCTCTGCAAATAATGGCCTGTAAAGACTTTGTCAATAAGGGCTAATAGTAGTGTATAAATATTTGAAAATAAAGAAAAACAGGAATCCGGGGAGGGATTCCTGTTTTTCTTGTAAGGGGAGTGTTAGTGTTAATCAAATGAAATCTTGATCACCTATATTGGCTGAACAGGGAGGGTTCAGTATCAATATAGTTCCCTGTAATCAATGATGGAGGTAATTCGAATGGGGTATCGAAATTACCATTCATTTGATGATATAACTATACGTCATCAAAATGAACGCAAAATGAACGTTTTTGAGTTTTAATGACTTTTTTGATAAAATTTTCAGATTAAATTTAATAGTGATAATTAGTAGTAAAACACATGTACTATGTGACTTTAAATTATCCTAGAATCTTAGTGGAAAATAGATTTTATAATATGTCCATTAACCCCGTCGATAATTAAATCATAGGTCAAACTGGAGCGTTTGGCTGTAATTTTATACAACGGATGCTTTAATAATTCTTTAGGCGGAGTCCGCGTGAAATCATTAATTTGTACGCCCTTGGCTAATTCGTCAAATTGGGGGATGCTCACGATCGGTATTACTCTCATTCGGTTTGATAAGCGTTCTTTCGCTTTCCAGCGGCGGTTTTTGGCCCGGCTGCAGCTATTGGCGGCGGCACACGAAGAGGCGGCAATGAGGCCACATTACTGTTTTCGGCTGTAGCCGGCAAGTTTAAGTTCTCATGGCTATCAGACGAATCGGCAGCTTGTCCGTTCATGGGCTTATTTGTCGAAGAATCTGCATTTTTATCATTAGGCATCATTCCTTGGCCGATAGGCGGTCCCGGTGGAAAGGGCAGATCATCAAAGGTGATTAAGGCAATTTCCTTAAATGTCAGCTCATTCAGGGGCACCCCGGTATTAATGGCCGTCAACTCTTATGTATCGTT
>ENA-OPZN01000148-OPZN01000148.1-human-gut-metagenome-genome-assembly--contig:-NODE-148-length-27500-cov-4.957330_pt1 | contig 27500 bp, 29 predicted proteins | sample MGYA00242483_ERZ504503 | MGnify/ENA primary metagenome ERZ504503 (study PRJEB26092, sample SAMD00036285) | human gut metagenome | host: Homo sapiens | study: EMG produced TPA metagenomics assembly of... | reverse complement strand
CCGGACTCGTCGGACGTGGCGAGCGCGGCCTTGGCCATGCGCGCCTTGTTCGCCTCGCGTTCCTCGACGGCGGCCTTGAGCGAGCGCAGGCGGATCTTCGCCGCGCCGAGGTTGGAGACCTCGTCGATCTTGAGCAGCGTGTACACGTCGGCCTTGTCGGCGAGGATCTCGGCCACCTGGTCGGTGGTGATGGCGTCGAGGCCGCAGCCGAACGAGTTGGGCTGCACGAGTTCGAGGCCGGATAGGAGGCGACGAAGTGCGCGGCCGCGTAGAGGCGCGAATGGTAGGCCCACTGGTTGGTGACGCGCAACGGCATGCGGTTGACGGTGACCTTGCGGTCGTCGACGTGGCGGAATCCGTTCGCGTTCTTCTTGCGCGGGTCCTCTTCGCCTTCGGACAGGAAGTCGGTCAGGTCGAGCTTCTCCCCCGGCTGCAGTTCGCAGATCGAATCCTCGGAGAGGACGACCATGCCGAGCGCGCAGATGGTTTCGGGGATGCCGTGGTTGTTTCCGGGTCGATGTGGTAGGGCGTCCGGCAAGCACGATGCCGCGGCAGTCGTGCTCCTTCATGTAGGCGAGGGCTTTGAGGCCTTCCTGCTGGACGTCGTGTTTGAAGACCTTGTCTTCGGCGTAGGCGGCCTTGACAGCAGTTTCGGCCTCTTCGCGGCTGACGCTCGCCCATGCGAACTCCTCGACGATACGGTCGACCATGAGCTCGTGGTTGGCGAGGTTGAAGTACGGGTGCATGTAGCGCACGTCGGGGTCACGCAGTTCGGGCATGTTCGCGCCGACGACGAGCGGATAGTTGGCGACGACCGGGCAGTTGTAGTGGTTGTCCGTGTTGGGCACGAGGTTGTCCTCGTAACTGACGCACGGGTAGAAGATCGTCTTCATGCCCTTGTTGAGAAGCCATTTGATGTGGCCGTGCACGAGCTTGGCCGGGTAGCAGATGTTCTCGGAGGCGATCGATTCGATGCCGGTTTGAACAGTTCGTGGCTGGAACGGCCGGAGATCATCACCTTGAAACCGAGCGAGGTGAGCAGCGTGAACCAGAACGGGTAGTTCTCGTACATGTTGAGCGCGCGCGGAATGCCAATCTCGCCTCGGGTGGCGTTCTTGTCGGTGAGGCGGCGGTAGGCGAAGCAGCGCTTGTACTTGTAGTCGTACAGGTTCGGACGGTCGGAGCGTTTCTTCTTGGCATCGCCGCCGCGTTCGCAACGGTTGCCGGTCACGAAGCGGGAGCCGTCGGAGAACGTGGTGATGGTGAGCTTGCAGTGGTTCTGGCACAGCTTGCACACGTCGCGTTCGGTGGTCATCGACATTTCGTGAGCTTCGCCGGTGAGGATTGACGAGACGGTGTGGCGCACGCCGTCGACGACGATTTCGCCGCGTGCGCGGCGGCGTTCGGCTCGTCGCCGGCGGCGGACTCCTCAGCCGCCGCCGCGTCGACGGAACGCCCGTCCGCGCCGACGTGCGCGTTGTCGTCGTCCGCGATGTCCTCGTAGTGCATGCGGGCGGTGAGGGCCGCGCCGAACGCGCCCATGAGGCCGGCGATGTTCGGTCGGGTGACTTCGCGTTCGGTGAGCAGTTCGAACGCGCGCAGCACGGCGTCGTTGAGGAACGTACCGCCCTGGACCACCACAGTGTCGCCGAGTTCGCCGGAATCGCGCAGCTTGATGACCTTGTACAGGGCGTTGCGCACCACGGAGTAGCACAGGCCGGCAGCGATGTCCTCGATGGAGGCGCCTTCCTTCTGCGCCTGCTTGACCGAGGAGTTCATGAACACGGTGCAACGCGAACCGAGGTCCACCGGATGGGTGGAAGCCAGAGCCTTTTGCGTGAATTCCTGAATCGTCAGGCCCATGGACATGGCGAAGGTCTGCAGGAACGAACCACAGCCGGACGAGCAGGCCTCGTTGACGGCGATTGAATCGATAACGCCATCGGTGATGGCCAAGTACTTCATATCCTGGCCGCCGATGTCGATGACGGCGGTGACGCCGGGGCTGACCATTTCGGCGCCACGATAGTGGGCCATGGTCTCCACCACGCCCTCGTCCAAGTGCAGTCCGGTGGTGATGAGGCCTTCGCCGTATCCGGTGGCGCAGGAGCGTGCGATCCACGCGCTTCGGGCAGCTCAGACTGAATCTTCTTGACGATGTTGATGGCGGCGGTCAGCGGGCTGCCTTCGTTGTTGGCGTAGCTGGACCAGACGATTTCACGGTCGTCGTTGACGAGCGTGGCCTTGATGGTGGTGGAACCAGCGTCGATGCCCAGGAAGTGCGGGCCGTGCGCGCCTTCAAGGGTGCCGATGTGGATGTGTTCCTTGTGGTGGCGCTTGTTGAAGTCCTCGCGATCGGCCTCGGTGGGGAACAGCGGCGGCATGGTGGGCGTGTTGGAGGGCAGGTTCTTCAGCTCGTCCAAACGCTTCAGGATTTCGTCGCAGGTGTAGGCCTCGAAATGGTGGCCCTGATCGTCGGAATCCGTGTCGGCCTGCAATGCCGAACCGTAGGCCACATACAGGTGGGCGTCGGTCGGCACGATGAACTCGTCGACCTTGCCCTCAAGCGCGCGCTGGAATGCGGCGCGCAGCTCGGACATGAAGAACAACGGGCCGCCGAGGAAGATGACGGTGCCGTGAATCGGGCGTCCGGAAGCCAGGCCGGCGATGGTCTGCGTGGCCACTGCGGTGAAGATGGAGGCGGCCAAATCGGGCTTGGCGGCACCATCATTGATGAGCGGCTGCAAATCGGTTTTGGCGAACACACCACAACGCGAGGCGATTGGATACAGGTTCTCGTAGCTCTTGGCCATCTCGTTGAGGCCGGCGGCGTCGGTGTCGAGCAGTGTGGACATCTGGTCAATGAACGCGCCGGTACCACCTGCGCACGAACCGTTCATGCGCTGTTCGGGCGTGGGTTTCAGGTAGGTGATTTTGGCGTCCTCGCCGCCGAGCTCGATGATGACATCGGCCTGCGGGTATTCCTTGTCGATTGCCTCGGTTTCGGCGATGACCTCCTGAATGAAAGGCACATGCAGATTGTCAGCAAGCGCCAGACCGCCGGAACCGGTGATAGACAGGCGAATCGGTTCATCGCCGCGTCCGAGGTCCACAAGCTTCTTGTGGATGTCGACCAACAGGCCGGCCACGGTGGCACGCACGTTGGCGTGGTGGCGTCGGTAATCGGAGAAGAGGGTGTCTCCCAGGGAATCGGACTGATCAAGCACCACGGCCTTGACGGTGGTGGAACCGATGTCCAATCCCACACGCAGGGGCTTCGGGTGTGAAGCGGGCTTTACGCTCGCGTCAGTGGCGATGTCAACCATGTGTTCCTCTTAATTCCGACTTCCGGGAGTGCACGCTTTGAGGCATCATGAACCGTTTCGGGACGGCTGGCAGATACCCTGCGGACGGCTTCGCCCGGCTACTTCTTATGGAATATTAGTCCGACCACCTGCCCAACATGGCACGAGGCGAGGCGATTTCGCTCACGGGAAGGCCTTTTCCCAACAGTTCCAACGATATTGCTGAGTGCGGCATTCCAGAACTGCTACTACGAGGCCTGTTGGCCTTCGCCGGCTTCGCGGTCTTTCAAATAGATTTCGGGGATATCTCGTTCTTGATCGTGGAGCTTGGCCCAGATGACCGGTTCGCCGGCTTCCAGAGACTTGGGCACATCGAGGATGCGCTGGTTTCTGGAGCCGCGGAATTGCAGCAGCGAGTCCTTCTGGTCTCTGAGGTAGCGGCCGTCGACGAGAATGTCGATGAGATGTAGCAATTCAAGCTTGTCTGGGGTTTCTCCGGGGCGCATGAGTTCTTCCCATGTGTAGCCGGTCCACGACCAGATATCTTTGGTATGACCGAATTCCTGGCGGATACGTTGTGCGAGCGGCACCAGCACGGGAGTGTTGAGGAATGGCTCGCCGCCAAGGAACGTAATGCCTTGCACCCATGGGGCTTTCAGATCTTCGATGATTTTGTCTTCAAGTTTTTGCGTGTATTCGTGGCCGGCTTGGAAATCCCAGATGGAGGCGTTGAAGCAGTCGACGCAGTGGAAGGGGCAACCGGAGACGTAAAGGGAGTTGCGCACGCCTTCTCCGTCGGTGACAATGAAGGTTTTGTAGTCGGCGATCATCCGCTTGGACATGCGCCGGCCATCCCATTGACCGGCTTTCGGATCGTTGGCAAGACCGTTGGAGGGTACGGAGGGGCCACGCCCGGTCTCGCCGGCCGCAAAGTCATGGCGCTTGGGTTCGGGCTTGGTCGTATGCAGCTCCGGCATGATTCCCTCCTTACGGAAAGCATTAGCTCCCGCTGGCGGGAGCTGTCCGTCATCAGACGGACTGAGGGTGGTCAACACCATAAAGGATGACCGCCTCAGTCTCGCTTACGCTCTACAGCTCCCGTCAGCGGGAGCAAGTATAAACCCTACTTGGTCTCTTCGAACCACTCGCGAGTGGTTCCGTCATCCAGCGTCACACGACCGGTTTCGCCGCTCATGTGCTTGACTCGGTGGGCAATTTCCTCGTGACGGCCGTGCACCATCGGGCGCTGGACCGGGCTGCCGAGATAGCCGCAGGTGCGCTTGGTGACGTTGCACTTGTCCGGGTTGGAGTTACCGCACTCCGGGCACTTGAAGCCTTCCTCGGTCGGCTCGAAGTCGCCCTGGAAGCCGCACACGAAGCAGTGGTCGATCGGGGTGTTGGTACCCAGGTAGCCGATGCCGATGTTGTAGGCGTAATCCCACACGGCTTCGAGCGCCTTCGGGTTGTCCTGCAGGCACGGGTACTCGCAGTAGTTGATGAAGCCGCCGGAAGCGTAGTACGGGAAGTCCTTCTCGTAGCTGAGCTTCTCCATCGGAGTGGGCTGCAACCACACCGGGTAGTGGAAGGAGTTGGTGTAGAAGTCGTGATCAGTCACGCCTTCGATACGGCCGAACTTTTCACGGTCCATGCGGTTGAAGCGGTCGGTCAGGGATTCAGCCGGAGTGGAGTACACGGAATAGTGGTAACCCTCCGCTTTGCTCCACTGCTTGCACAGCTCGTTCATGCGCTTGACGATGGACAGCGCGAACTCCTTGCCTTCCGGATCCCAGCCGTGGTCGCGAATCCAGTTCTTGCCATAGAAGACCGCAGTGGTCTCGGCAAGGCCGATGTAGCCGAGCGACACGGTGGCACGCTCGTTCTTGAACAGCTGGTCCACGTTGTCGTTGGCACCAAGACGACCAAACGCACCGAAGCGGAACAGGGTCGGGGCGTTGACCGGGGTGGCTTCCTTGCAGCGCATGATGCGGAACTGGAGGGCCTGATGGGCGACTTCCATACGCTCGTCGAACAGCTTCCAGAAGCGAGCCTTGTCACCGTGGGATTCGATGGCGATACGCGGCACGTTGACGGTGACCACGCCGAGGTTCATACGGCCGTCTTCTTCATCCTTGCCGGTCTCCGGGTTGATCCAACCCTGCAGGAAGGAGCGGCAACCCATCGGAGCCTTGAAGGAGCCTGTGATCTTGACGATGTTCTCGTAGAACACCACATCCGGTACATGCGCTTGGTGGCGGACTCGAGGGGCAAGCTGCTTCAGATCGTAGTTCGGGTCACCCGGGTCGGCGTTCACGCCGTGCTTCACAGTAAAGACGAGCTTCGGGAAGATGGCGGTGTGGTGTTCCTTGCCGAGGCCGCGAATACGGTTCAGCAGGATTGCGCGCTGCACTTCACGAGAGAACCAGTCGGTGCCGAGACCAAAGCCGACAGTCACGAACGGGGTCTGGCCGTTGGACACACGGTTGGAGTTGATCTGGTATTCCATGGTCTGCATGGCATCATAGATGGCCTTGCGGGTACGAATCTTGGCGAGGATTTCACGCTCTTGCTCAAGTTCGTCAACGTCGGTGTGGAACGGGGTGTCCATCGGCAGCGGTTCACGGGAACCGAAATGCAGCTTGGCGGGCTCGTTCTTCTTGGCGCTCTCGACCTGACGACGGGCGAATTCAACCGGCATGCCGTCGGGGATGGTCTCACGAGCTTCCTCAAGGAACTTCTCGTAATCCTTCTTGGCATACTGGGCAAGATGCTCGTCGGCACGGTTGGCGGTCTGGCCACCATACTGGCTGGAGGCCACGTCCTTCATGATCTGGGTAATCTGGGTGGCCGCAATGGCGATGGACTTCGGGGAAGCCATCGGAGCGTTGCCAAGAGTGAAGCCATTGGCCAACATGTCCCAGAAGTTCGGCAAGGAGCAGTTGGACTGGGCAGTGAACGGCGAATAGTCGGCATCGTGGAAGTGAATGTCGCCCTTCATGTGGGCGTTGGACACCGCCGGCGGCAGCATGTTGAACGCGGCGGCCTTGGACACGGCACCGGCCAGCAGATCACGCTGGGTGGAGTAGACGTTGGAATCCTTGTTCGCGTTCTCGTGAATCAGGGTCGGGTCATGATTAATGAAGCGAGCAACGGCCTCGTTGACATCAGTGGCCTTGGCACGCTGAATGTCTTTGTCGAGACGGTAATTGGTGTAGGCGCGAGCCACATCGTACAGGTGGGCGTCAATGAGGGCGTGCTCCACGAGATTCTGGATGTCCTCGATTTTGGCGGGGCCGGTGTAACGCCCCTTGATTTCGCCTTCGACTTGGTTGGCGAAACCACGGATCATGGCATCTTCTTCGGGGCCGACTTCCTTGTTCAGGTCGCCGAAAGCAGACTTGACCGCAGAGATGATGTTGATGGGGTCGAAGTCGACCACACGACCATCACGCTTCTCAACGAGCACGGTGGAGGCCTTGGCGGCCACCTTGGTCTCGTTATCGGTGACGGTTTCCTCCAGCACCTGTGCGCCCATCGGGCACCCCTTTCCTATAAGGCGAACACTCTCCTGAGTTCCGCATTTTGGCCGCACTCGACGTGGGCCACACGAAATTACATTGATATCGTTTTCTTGAACCTCTAGAAGAATACGGCATCCCCACCCCTATATCTAGTGCTCAACAGTGGTGTGTCGAACTATTTATAGGGTTTTTCGGCTATTTTTCGCCAAAACTACAAGTGTGTGATTAGCGTAACTGTTTTCTGCTCGCGTGTCGCACAGCGAGCTCACTGACGACTCTCAATCGTCAGTGCAACGCATATCTCACTCCTCTTCATAGCACCCGTTTCTTCGCCATAATGACTCCTTTCTTCTGATGCACCAGACCATCTCCATCATCGGCTGATACATCGCTTCGTACGGTTCTTGCATTCATCATCACACCGTTTTCAGGCGACGGTAAATTTTTACCGTCATCAACCAACGCACTTATAGTGGAGTGCATGACTACTGCAATGGGCTACTCATCTACCGGCCGTCCACCGACCGCCGCTTCACTGGCCTCGTCTGGCTTTGAGCCGGGTCAAGGCACTTTCGCGCCCGATCGGGGCGCCATCAATCTGCCGAATGAGCCTCGCCCTATCGATCAGCTGCCTGCACGCGCCGCTGAAACCACCGCGCAAAATCCGTGGCCGGTAAGCGTGCTGAGCCAGAAGTTCTACGGTGCCGTGGAACGATGGCCGTCCGCGTGGGTCACCGGCCAGATCACGCAGATCAATACCCGTCGCGCCGGCTCGGCCTACATCACGCTGCGCGACGACTTCGAGGATATCGCCATGGAAGTCAATGGCTTCGGCAGGTTCGCGGCCGCAGCCAGCCAGTTCGTTCAGGGCGACCGCGTGGTGATTCACGGCAAACCGAACCTGTGGATGAAGCGCACTTCGCTGTCGTTGCGCGGGGACACGATTCTCAAGGTCGGAGCCGGTGGCAGCCTCAAGGCCATGATCGACGAATTGCGCAAGCAGCTTAAGGGCGAGGGCCTGTTCGATGCCGATCACAAACTGCCTCTCCCGGAGTTTCCGAAGACTATTGGCCTGATTTGCGCACCTCAGGCACGTGCGGAAGGCGATGTGATCACCAATGTGAACCTTCGTTGGCCTTCCGTAACCTTCAAGGTGGTCCATGTGCATGTTCAGGGCGAGCAATGCCCGGCCGAGGTGGTTCAGGCCATTGCACAACTCGATGCCGACCCGAGCGTGGATGTGATCATCGTGGCCCGTGGCGGCGGCTCGTTTGAGGATCTCATCGGTTTCTCGGATGAGCGTGTGGTTCGTGCGGCGTATGCCTGCACTACACCATTAATCTCCTCCATCGGGCATGAGGATGACTGGACATTGCTGGATCTGGTCGCCGATCTGCGCGCCTCCACCCCTACCGATGCGGCCAAGCGCGTGGTGCCGGATGTCGCGTGAGCAGTCGCAGCTCATCGAAGGTGCCATCGACCGTATGCGACTGCGGGTCCGTTCGCGCGTGGAGAACGAGATTCGACTTATCGAGGGATATGCGAACCGCCCGAGCCTGACACAGCCGCACACCATGCTTGAGCCTCATCAGCGCTTAATTGACGACTCGTTGCAACGGCTCGATATCGGGCTGCGACGCATCGTGGACGATGCCCAGCTCACCGTCGAGCGAGCTCACGCCTCACTGACCGCACTCAGCCCGCAATCCACGTTGAACCGAGGCTATGCGGTGGTGCAGTCCGCCGATGGCCACGTACTAGACGATGCTTCGCAGGTAAGCCCTGGGGATGGCATCACCGTCACCTTGAAGAAGGGTGTCATTACCGCAACCACCACATCCGCAACCGCGTGACACGCCATACGCAGCCACGCATATATACCGTATATATAAGGAGAACATCATGACCGAAAACGCCACATCCACCGACATGAACACCCCCGCCACGTCCCTGACGGACAAGGAACGCGAGCTCATCGCCCAGATGCCATATGAGGAGGCGCGCGACAAGCTGATTCAGGCTGTCCAGGCACTGGAAACCGGCGGCCTCAATCTTGACCAGTCGATGCGTCAATGGGAGATCGGCGAGGCCTTGGCTAAGCGCGCCCAGGGTCTGCTCAACGACGTCCGTGCCAAGCTCGACCAAGCACAAGCCGAGCAAGCCGCCAACGAAGCCACCGCAGGCACGCAGTCCAACCTCGACTGAGTTGCCTCCCGGCGCGGCATCCCGCGGCTCGCACCTGAGTCCGGACTGGACTGAGTTCTGCTTCCCGGCATACGATAGTGGTGATTAGGCCACATTGGCAGCAGTTTATAGAAGGGAAATCCCATGTCAACGTTGATTCTTGTATTCCATCCGCATCTTAAGGACGGCTCGCGCGTGAACGCCCGCCTGCTCGCCGAACTCACCGCACAGGGCGAGGACGACATCATCGTGCGCGACGAATACGCCGAATACCCGAACTTCTCCGTCAACGCCGACACAGAGCACGAGCTGCTGGAGGCTGCCGACCGCGTAATCCTTCAGTTCCCGTTCTACTGGTACTCCTCCCCCGCGCTACTCAAGGAATGGGAAGACGAGGTCATCACCGCCGGCTGGGCCTACGCCGGAGCCCATGCGTTGAAGGGCAAGGAGCTCAAACTGGTGGTCACCACTGGTTCCGACGCCGCCAAGTACCGCAAGGACGGCGAGTACAGCCACACCATGGAGGAGCTGCTAAGCCCGTTTGAGGTCGTGGCGTACAAGGTCGGCATGAACTATGCTGAGCCGTTCCTGGTGCAGGGCACCGCCACCATCGGCGATGCGGAGCTGGATCAGGCCGCCGCCGATTATGTTTCGGCGATTTTGGACTGAATAAGCTGAGGCCGGGTGCAAGTCGCACCCGGCCTTGTTGTTTCGCGGGCTAGCCGCGGTCTCTCCCAGTCAGCCTGCGGCTGACAGTTCCCTCGTCAGAGAGAGCTTATTTTTTGGATCAGAGGGAGTTGATAGCTACTTCTTCAACGGCACGTAGATCACGTCGTCAATGAGCTCGCGATAGTGCTCAACGATTTGCGCGCGACGGGTCTTCAGGCTCGGGGTCAGCATGCCGTTGGCCTCGGTGAATTCGTCTGGCAGAATCTCGAACTTACGAATCGACTCGGCGCGGGAAACGCCCTCGTTGGCGGCGTTCACCGCACGCTCCACCTCAGCGTGAACGATGGCGTTCTTGGCCAGCGAGGCCAGATCGGGTTCCGGTTTGGCGCCCTGGGATTCCAGCCAATTGTTGGCATCCGCCAGATCCAGCGTGACCAGAGCGGCCACGAACGGCTTCTTATCACCAATAACCAAGCACTGGTTGACCACAGGCGAGGTCATCACGGAAGCCTCAAGCAGACCCGGCGACACATTCTTGCCACCAGCGGTGATGATGAGGTCTTTCTTACGGCCGGTGATGGAGATGAAGCCATCTTCGGAGATATCGCCCAGATCGCCGGTGTGCAGCCAGCCATCAGTGATCTGCTGGGCAGTGACCCCAGGGTTGTTGTGGTAGCCCTTGCACACCAGCGGTCCTTTGACCACCAGCTCGCCGTCCTCGGCGATGCCCGCAGTGATACCGCACATCGGCATGCCGATGGTGCCGATGCGGTTGTCCTCTGGCAAGCTCACACACACCGGGCCGCAGGTTTCGGTCATGCCGTAGCCTTCCAGCACCGGCATGCCGATGCCGTTGAAGAAGTGGGAAAGCTCGGAGTCCATCGGAGCGCCGCCGGTGATGGCGAAGTCGGCGTTCGGACCGAAAATCGTGCGAATCTTCTTGTACACCACCTGCTCGTAGAAGGCGTGGGCGATGCGTCCGGTAATCGGCAGCTGCTCACCCTTCTGCTCGGCCTTGGACCATTCGCGCGCGTTCTCGGCGGCGCGCATGAACATCTTGCCAGCGAATCCGGTGCCGGCGCGCTGGGAGGCGGCATTGTAGACCTTCTCGTACACACGCGGCACGGCAAGCAGCAGCGTGGGGCCGAAGGTCTCGAAGTCCTTGACCATCGTCTTCATATTGGAGCTCAAGGCCAGCGAAATCGTGCCGCCAAAACTGAAGAATTCCAGGAATCGGGCGAACACATGGCTCAGGGGCAGGAACAGCAGCAGACGGCGGTTGGGCCATGCGCCGGCACGAGGCATGTACTGCAGCGCGGAAAGCACCAGGAAGGCGAAGTTGCGGTGGGTCAGTTCCACGCCTTCGGGGTGCCTGTAGAGCCGGATGTGTAGACGATGGTGGCGCGGTCGTCGCCGTGGGAGGCTTCCTTGTATTCCCAGAATTCGGCGTCGGTGACGCTTTCGCCGTAGGTCTTGATGGCGTTCAGACCGCCGGCCTCGATTACGAACACGTTGCGCAGGGTGGGCACCTCATCGCGCACGGATTCGATCTTGTCACGCTGCCCGTCATCTTCGGCGATGGCGAGCGTGACTTTGGAATCGTTGAAAATCCAGCTGACCTGGCTGGCGGAGTTGGTCTCGTACACCGGCACGGTGAGCGCGCCGATGGACATGATCGCCATATCCAGCGCGGTCCATTCCCAGCGGGTGCGCGAGACGATGGCGACTGAATCGCCCTTGTTGACACCAAGTCCGACCAGGCCCTTGGCCAAGTCGATGACCATGTCACGGAATACTTGGGCGCTGTACGGGTGCCAAGTGCCATCATCGCCCTTGTATTCGATCATGGCACCTTCGGGATCGCGCTTGGCGCGGTTATCGAGCAGATCGAACAGGTTGATGTCGCTGTCAATCGGCTCCTTGACGGGATTGGTGAACTGCTTGACGATACGAGTATCGTTTATGGCCTTATCAGCGATGTTTTCAGTCATACTCCCCATGTAACTCCACGGATGCTACAAAACACGCGCGAAACAACGGATTGTCCAGACCAAATGGCCCCGGCAATCCGTTATTTCGGGCAAACCAGGTAAATCTGTCGCACCGTACATTCAGCAGATTACTCGGCGGAGTTATTGGCCTTTTTCAGCTCGTCGCGAATCTCCTGCAGCGTGGCGAGAGTCTGCTCTTCAACGCTAGGCCCCTGTTCTTCAGCGTCAGCCTCATCCTGGGCAGCAGTGAGATCACGAAGCTTATTAATCGGCAAAATCACGCAGAAATACACCGCCACGCCAACAAGCAGGAAGTTAATCAGCGCGTTAAGAATCGCACCAAATGAAACAGTCGAGTTGTTGAACGTGATGGTCAGCAGTCCGGAAAGATCCGGTACGCCGCCAATCATGCCGATTAATGGACTGATGAGATTGTCGACGATGGAATTGACCACAGCGGTAACGGCAGAGCCCATCACCACACCTACCGCCATATCAATCATCGATCCGCGCGACAGGAATTTCTTAAAGCCATTCAACGGACCTTTATCGGTCAAAGCAACAACTTTGCGAGCGGTTCCTCCCGTGGCCTTGGCAAAGTCGGTGGCAATATTCATGGGATTGTGGTTACTCATAACGGCACTCCTTACGAAATTCAGACACTTCACTTGTATCCGACTGGTTTTCCCACGACCCCATTATGCCGCTTGTTGGAATATCCCTATACCACTGCGGCGTTCCCGTACATGACTATGTACGAGAACGCCGCCAACCCTGCTTGCAGAGAACCTGTTAGAGCTGTTTAGAACTGGATGTAATCGACTTCCGTATGCTCGCCGGTTTCCAAGTATTTCGCCACATCATCAGGACCGACGAACACCAGTTCGACCGCTTGCGCAATCATCAGATTGACACGATCCATTGGCGTAAGGTTTTCGAAATAGCCGTACACCGGAATTCCCAGCGCATGCGCATATCCGATTTCGAACATCGTGCCCGGGTCCTCGTCCATAAGATTGGCGACCACGGCTTTAGCAGCATTAATGCCATGGATATCGTCCGCAAAGCATCCTTCAGGGCCTACTTCTTCGATCTGGCTGACAAACCGCGGCTTGAACAGTACCTTGCCATGGTCTTCCAATATCTTTTCCAAAACGTTCCATACTTGCCGTTTGTTCAGGATCAAAGAACGGACCGGCCACATAGAAGTCATACTGTTTGTCTTCACTCATGGTCTCTAGTCATAGCGCAGCAACGTCGAACGTCAGCCGTTATTTTCACTGTATGGACAAGGGGTCGTATTGTGAACATTGCTACGGGATAACCGTCAACGACTACGTACGTTGCCCACGATTGGCGCATGCCGCCGCTCTTGCGCCGTCCGCACTGCCAGCCCGTCAGCCGCGATTGACGATTTGCATGGCGCGGCCATCGTCCATCAGGTGGAAGCCATGCTTCTGGTAGAACGGTGCGTTTTTGCTTTCCTCAGGCATGACTTCCAGCAAGAAGTAGTCGCGATACTTAGCCTTGACCAGTTCAACGAGATGGCTGCCGATATGCTGCCCGTGATATGCCGGATCTACCAGCACCCAATGCATATAGGCCACCATTTCGGTATCGTCGAGCACGCGAACCAAGCCGACCAAATGGCCGCCATCCCATGCGCTGATCACCGTATCCGAATGCTGCAATGCCTTGAACAACCGTTCCGGCCACTGCGCCGATTCCCAACCTACCGACTTGAACAGCGCCTCAACCTGCTCAACAGTAAACCGCTTCTCTTCCGTGCATTCGATAGCCATGGACCCTCACGACAACCGTGAAGCCCCACATGTCTTTGCATAGTTTCACACGACGGGATGATGGATAGTGGAACCTATACGTTTACACATGCCTAATGCCCATGGCTCATCACCGATGAATAGAGGCTGAGATACCGTCATGTTTCCGAAGCCAAGTGCCCGAGATCGGATTCGAACCGACGACACCCGCTTTAGGAGAGCGGTGCTCTATCCACTGAGCTACTCGGGCAACGACGTTTCATTGTACACGGCCACACGCCCAGTCGCATCATGTTCGCGTGGCAGCTTGCGCAAGCCATCCGGCAACCTGAGCAAGCCACATGGAGGAACCCGACATCAGGTCATGGCCCGGTCTTTCGTGCCAGTTTGGTGCGAACTGCTCTTGCGCACGGCGAAAAGACACTGAAAGACAAGCCGTACACGGTACAGTGGCAAATCGCACGAAAAGCAAAGTAACAGTAAACAAGCCGGAGGAAAGGGCAGCATGGCAAAGGCACGGAGTACTACCACAGGCGCAAGCGTACGAGCTCGCGCCGCTGCCAAGCCACGCTCTGCCAGAGCCACGGCACGCCCAGTATCCAAGTCTGCCGTGAAGCCACACAAACGGCATCGTCTGCTTGGTTTTCTCGCCACGATGTTCGCGCTTCTTGCCCTTGCCGGCGCTGCCGCCCGCGCGCTGCCTGCCGATTTACAGGAACTGCCATTTGCGCCGATTGTGGTATCGGCAACGCCATGGTTCACGTTGCTTGGCTTGATTGCCCTGCTGTTGGCCATCGTGTCGCGGCGTATCCTTGCCGCACTAATCGCCATCGCCGCAATCGCATGCAATGGCTATTGGCAATATCCGTTCTTCTACTCGACCGATCCACTCCCCCAAGCCGCGCAGAACGCCGTGGCCGCAGCCTCCCCCAACACCAGCGATGCCTACGCGCGCGTCATGACCTTCAATGTGTATAAGGGGCAGGCCGACCCGCAAGCCATCGTCGAGCTGGTTCGCGATCAGCGCGTCGAAGTGCTTGCTTTGCAGGAGACCACCGAGGATTTCGTCAAAAAACTCAATGAGGCTGGTATTGAGCATTATCTGCCGTATGCGCAGGTCTCATCGTCTGACGGCGTATTCGGTAACGGCCTCTGGTCGGCCACGCCACTTGCCGATCCGACCGACGATGACGTGAATTCCAGCGCCTCATTCATGCCCGGCGGCACGGTGGATATGGGTGGCCAGCAGATTCGATTCGTATCCGTGCACACCACCGCTCCCGTACCCGGCTACTGGCGGCAGTGGAAGCGATCGCTGGATGAGTTGGGTCGTGATGCGCGAGCATACGGATACACGGTATATTTTCATGGGCGATTTCAACGCCACTTACGATCACACGCCATTCCGTGATTTTCTTGGCGACCGGTTCGTGGATGCCGCACGTGAATCCGGACATGGGTTTACGTTCTCATGGCCCACGAACGTGCGGCTGTGCCAATGTTCGCCGGTATTGACCACGTGGTGCTTGATCAGGGCATGAAGGCCGGACAATGCAAGGTGGTCAAAGTCGAGGGCTCTGATCATGCGGCATTGTTGGCTACCGTGGCGGTTGGGTGATTCCCCTCAATAGGACTAGAAACCGAGGCGGGTGCGGCCGAATTGGTCGAGCCAGCGCAAAATCGCGCCTTCACGCAGCGCCCACGGGCAGATCTCGACTTCCTGAATATTCAGGGCCTTCATGATCTCGTCGGCCACCACGCCGCCGCCCACAATCTGCATCGTGCGTTCAGGCGTGATGCCGGGCAAAGCCACGCGCTGCTCAGGCGCGATCGCCGCCAAACGAGGAATCCAGTCTTCCAACTGCTCACGAGTCATAATCCATGAATCTTCGCGGCCCGGCGCACGCATCACCGCACCGCACAGGCGAGCCAGCGAGCGGAAGGTCTTGGAGGTGCCAACTGCATGATTCGGGTGCTTGGATTGCGGGAAAACCTTGACCATCGGCTCCAGAATCTTGCGCACGTTCTTACGCACGTCTTCCAACTCGTCGGGCGTGGCCATGCCGGAAGGCAGAAATTCAGTGGTGACGCGGCCCGCGCCAGCCGGGGCGGAAAGCGCTACGGTCGGCTCTTCGTCGGAGCCCATCGCCACTTCGAGCGAACCGCCGCCGATGTCCAGCACCAGCAGTCGGCCGGCATCCCAACCATACCAACGGCGGGCGGCCAGGAAGGTCAGGCGAGCCTCATCCGTGCCAGACAGCACAGTGACGCCCTGACCAATCAGTTCCTCGATCTTGTGAATCACTTTGTTGCCGTTCGGCGCCTCGCGCAGGGCGGAGGTGGCCATAACCAGCAGCTGGGTGATTTCGTATTCCTCGGCCAGCCGCATGCACTGGGACACGGCTTCCAGAATCGCCTCGATGCCGGACTTCTTGATTGAGCCGTCGTCCTTTAAATACTTCATCAGGCGCACTGTGGATTTGGTGCTGGCCTCGGGGTCAGGGCGAGCGCCGGGGGGCGGCGTCGACGATAAGCATGTGGATAGTGTTCGAACCGATATCAAGCACACCAAGTCGCGTGGTATGCGAACGCAGATTGACCATGATTCCTATTCCTGACCTTACCTAACCCGTGATGGCCGAACAACGGGCCGACCATCGCAATCAGCCAGCCGTGCGCCACCATGGCGAGTCGTTCGGCCGGCAACCAACACCGTGAGGCCAGCCGAACATCACACAAACTCGACTACTGTACAACAATCACACCGGCTGCCGCGCCGTTCACAGCGATTCGACGAACGTTCCGAGACGTTCCAGCCCCTCGGTCAGGGCCTCACGTGAGGCGGCATAGCTCAGGCGCACATGCGTATCCGCCGTGGCCGCGCCGAAGTCGCGGCCAGGAGTCAGAGCCACATGGGCTTCATCCAGCGCGCGTTCGCAGACGTCCAGGCATCCAGACCAGTGCGGGAGATGTCGAAGTAGGCGTAGAACGCGCCATTCGGCTCCACCTCAACCGGCAAACCGATGCGCTTGAGCCCGTCAATCACAATGCGGCGACGGGCCAGCAATTCCTGACGACGAGCTTCGCATTCCGCCAAGCTTTCCTGCGTGAAGCAGGCGAGCGCCGCATGTTGCGTGGGCGTGTGGGCGCACAGGTAGTAGTTGGTGGCCAGATCGTCAACCGCTTCCAGCACAGTGGGCTCGTCCGGCAGAATCGCCCAGCCGAGGCGCCAGCCGGTCATGCCGAAGAACTTGGAGAAGCTGTTGCATACGATGGCATCGGGGTCGCAGGCCAGCACGGATTTGACTTCGGTACCGTCCGGCTCCCGGTCAGCCAAGTCGAGGTAGGTTTCGTCCACGATGCGCCATGCGCCGCGGCTGGCGGCCAACTTGCACACCTCGTCCAATACGTTGAAGTCGATGGTGGTGCCGGTGGGGTTGGACGGCGACGTGATCATTACGGCCTTGGTCTTGCTCGTCCAGTACTGGCTGCACAGGTCGGCGGTCAGGTGGAAGCGGGTGGCGACCGAGGTCGGCACATCGATGACCCGGCCTTCAAACGACCGCACAAGTTCGCGGTTGCATGGGTAGGAGGGGTCGGCCACAATCACATCGTCACCGGGGTCCACGGTCAGCGCGGTGGCCAACAGCAGAGCGGCCGAACCGCCGGCGGTCACGCAGATACGCTTGGGGTCGATGTCAAGGTCATGACGCTCGCGGTAGAAGTCGGCGATGGCCTGACGCAGTTCAGGTAGGCCCATGGCGGCGGTGTACGGCAGGGCCCGGCCGTCGTACTGTTCGCGCATGGCGTCGCGTACGGCGGGCGGCGCGCCGAAATCGGGCTCGCCAAGGCTTAATTTGATGACGCTGGTACCTTGGGCGATCATCTTGTCTGCTTGTTCGCCGAATACCATGGCACGGAAGGGATTGGCCTCACGCGCTCGGCGGGACATGACTGGAGACGCGGCCGGAGATTGGGGCTGCTGCGCTGCTTCGTTTTCCATATTTCGGTTCTATCCGCCTCACGGGACAAGGTTTCTTCTTCTATAATCACTGTAGGTCGATTGAGTGTACCAACCCGTATTCAAGGAGGAATAATGAGTCGATTCAATGGCAAACGCGCCGAGTTCGAGGCCAGCGGCGAAAAGATCAACGTCGCGATTCTGGGTGCGGGCCGCATAGCTCACACCATGGCCGACACCCTGACCCAGATGGCTGAAGGTTCACTGTATTCCTCATGGATTCACCCGTATGCGGTAGCGGCCCGTGATATTACGCGCGCGCAGGCTTTTGCCGACCAATGGCATTTTGACAAGGCTTATGGATCGTATGAGGAGTTGACGGCGGACCCGGATGTGGATCTGGTGTATATCGCCACCCCGCACAGTCTGCACGCCGAACAGGCGATCCTGTGTATGAAAGCCGGCAAGAACGTGCTGGTGGAGAAGTCGTTCACCGCGAACGCCGGGCAGGCACGTGAGGCGCTGGCCGTGGCCGAGGAAACCGGCATGCTGTGCACGGAGGCCATCTGGACGCGCTACATGCCCAGCCGCAAGCTCATCAACGAAGTTATCGAGTCCGGCGAGATCGGCGAGGTGAAAGCGGCGAGCGCCAACCTGTGCTATCCGGTGTCCGGCAAGGCACGTATGACCGATCCGGCCTGTGCCGGTGGTGCGCTGCTCGATGTGGGCGTGTATCCGCTGAACTTCCTGGATATGGCGATCGGTGCCGACCATGGCCGCACGCTGGATCATTTCGATACGTCGATGATGGCCGCCGAAACCGGTGTGGATGCACAGAATTCCACCACGTTGTATTACGATGATGGCACGATGGCCGTGTCCACCAGTTCGATGCTGGTTTCCTCCGATCGCGGCGGCTACGTGTGGGGCACCGAAGGGTATTTGGTGGTCACCAATATCAACAATCCCGAGTCCATCGATATCTACAACAACGATCACAAGCCCGTGCGCAGTGTTGCGGTGCCGTCGCAGTTGACCGGTTATGAGTATGAGGTGGCCGATGCGGCCAACGCGCTGCTGGATGGCAAGATCGAATGCGAGGCGATGCCGCACGCCGACACCATCCGCATCATGGAGCTGATGGATGCGATTCGCGACCGTTGGGGCCTGAAGTTCCCGTTTGAGGTCTGATTTCAGCTCCCCTCCAGAGGGGAGCTGAAATTATTCCGCTGAATCTGCATCTCCTTCAACAATCTGCTCATACAGCCGTGCGAGGCGTTCGTCACGCACGGCTTTCGTTAATTCGCACTCCCATACGGTAATTACACGCCAGCCGGCGGCCTCCAGTTCAGCTCGCTGCGCGATGTCTCGATTGTGATTGCGCAGTAGCTTCGTCTGCCAGAATTCCACATTCGATTTCGGCATCGAATGTTTGGAACAGCCTTCATGCATGTGCCAGAAACAGCCGTTGACAAACACGATGGTGTGGTATTTCGGCAGTACTACATCCGGGTGGCCGGGGTAACGCTTGTCGTTCTTGCGGAATCGCAAACCCTTGCGAAACAGATAGCTGCGTACCAGCACCTCGATTTTGGTGTCTTTGCCACGAATATGCGACATCGTGTACGAACGGGTGCCCCGCTCATACTTCTCCACTGGCTGTTTCTTGCGATTCACGCACTCCAGACTACCGTGACGTTGCGGCGAGGATGAAAGCCTGAACGAACAATCACCCATCTTGCCCGTCCGTGTCTCTTATCGCGGGCAATGATCATCTGCCGGTCGAGACTGCACGATTAGACTGAATCAAATGGATGACATGATGATTCGTAGGGCCACGGCGGCCGATATTCCCCAAATCGACGAACTGCTGCGGCAGGTGCTCGAAGTGCATCATGCCGGCCGACCGGATCTGTTCAAAGGCGGTGTCAAGAAATACACGGACGAGGAATTGAAGGCGATTCTGGCCAACGATCAGACCCCTGTGTTCGTGGCGGTTGCGCCATCTGCCAATGACGGCAATGACGCCGAACATAACGCCGACTCCCCCGCCACCGACCAAGTGCTTGGCTACGCATTCTGCGTGTTCCAGCAGCACCTCAACAGCAATATCCTGACCGATATCAAAACCCTGTACATCGATGATCTATGCGTTGACGAGCGGTCCCGCGGCCACCATGTAGGCTCCACCTTGTATCGCTACGTGCTCGACTTCGCCCGTCAATCCGGCTGCCACAACGTAACGCTCAACGTCTGGGCCTGCAACCCCAAAGCCCAAGCCTTCTACGAACACATGGGACTCACTCCATATCACATCGGCATGGAGCAGGTGCTGTAGCGCCGCCGTGCACAGCAAAGTCGCCTGAACGGCGAGCAGAATCGCCCATTCCCAGAACATGGACGGTTCTTTAAGCAACGTGGTCTCCGGAAACATAGACACCACCTCATTGATAAACCACGGCGCCACAACAATCTCCACATATGCGAGCCCAATACAACACACGACAAGCACCACGGCAATGGCATAGCGCCAAGCGACGTCTGTTTTGCGAGATTTACGAGAAATGAATGCGATACCAGCGTTCATGGCTATGCTCCTTAATCCAATATCAATATCAATGGAGGAACCTGCACAGCACCGTATGCCACCATCATAATATATCGAATATCGATATAAAAAATATCGAAAAACACTTTCACCATTCACCCACACGCATCGCGACGTGATCAACCGTTCTTGCCTTGCTCGCAGCATCCACGACCAACACGGGAAAGTCACTTTAAAAAAGCACCTTATCAATGTGGATAACTCGGAAGCTAGAACCACATACCCCCGTTCAGCTTGCCAATCAGAGACCTCATCCCATACCGTCAAATGCACCCGCACGCAACGACGCGTCAGACAACAGAAAGAAGGACCAATGAACATCTCTACGTTTACCCACAACTCCCACCCGGCAATTCGACATACGCATTTTGTCTAGTGCGGGATTGAGAGTTATGATGACACGAAGAAAACTCATCATCAAGAAACTTCGGCAAGCGGCAAAGCAGCGAGGGCTCGATTTCTATTTGTTACGGCAAGGCAGCAGACATGAGGTTTACTGCCTGGACGGGTTGAGGATACCCATCCCCCGCCATAATGAAGTCTCAGAACGAACCACGCTGGATATCATCAACGAGAGCGAGCAGAAACTCGGAAAGGGGTGGTGGCAATGAGCAACTATGACGTGCTTGTGCAACCCGATGACCGATATTGGTACGTTCAGGTACCAGCTATCGAACGGTCGACCCAGGCCAAAGGACTTGACGATATCGAGCCAATGGCTAAAGATCTCATCACTGTCATGAACGACGACGACAATCCGGAGCTCAAGGTGACGTTTGTGTTGCCGAAACAAGCCAAACAACACGTAACAGAAATGTTCCGGCAGCGCGAAATAGCAAAAAAAGCCAACGCACAAGCGGCTGCCGAATCCCGACTCGCCGCACAGGCCCTACGCAACGAGGGACTCACGTATCGACAAATCGGAGCTTTATTGGGGGTCTCCTACCAACGAGCATTTCAATTGGTCAACGGCAAAACAAAGCACAAAACGACAGCGTCCGAATCGCCTCAGCCAACAACTGAATCACGCTCCCCACGCACGAACCATGCCACACCGCTATCGACTCCGGTCTCGGCTTAGCGAACGGGTCCACAAAGCCCAGACTGTTTCCATCCCCAAGCTCAAGAGCACCGAGCAGAATCTTCTCATCCCAGCAGATTGAGGAGATCGTCCTTGGTGAGGGTGGCGATGGAGGCGGGGGCTTCGGTGAGGGCGCTGGCGCCGGTGCCGGCTTCGTCGGCAAGCAAGGAAGCGTCGGTGAACTGGCGGGCGAGCTCGCTCTTAGTATGCTGAAGCTCCAAGATACGTTCTTCGATGGTGTCTTTGGCCACCACCTGATACACGTTGACGTCTTCGGTCTGACCGATACGATGTGCTCGGTCGGTGGCCTGATCCTGTGCGGCGGCGTTCCACCATGGGTCGGCGTGGATGACCACGCTGGCACCGGTCAGGTTCAGTCCGGTGTTGCCGGCCTTCAGGGAAATCAGGAAGGCAGGCGTATCGTCCGCATTGAACTGGTCGACGAGTTCGAGACGCTTCTTCTTGGGCGTGGAGCCGGTGATGGTGTAGTAGCGCAGGCCTTGCGCGTCGAAACGTTCGGCGATCAGATCAAGGAAGCTGGTGAACTGGGAGAAGATCAGCGCCTTCTTGCCTTCGTTCACACAGGTTTCCACCAGTTCGGTGATGGCGGCAAGCTTGGCCGATTGATCCTTGGCATCGGCGTACAGCAGCCTCGGATCGCAGCAAATCTGGCGCAACTTGGTCAACTCGGCGAGGATGCGAATCTTCGACGTGTTGAAATCGGCTTCTTCGCTGTGTTCGAGCTGCATTCTGAGCCGCTGCTCGTGAGCCGCATACAGTTTGCGCTGTTCGCCGGCAAGCCGCACGGTCAGCGTGGTCTCTAGCTTGTCCGGCAAATCGGTCAACACCTGGGACTTCAGCCTGCGCTTGATGAACACGCCCACCAACGACTGCAATTGGCGAGATACCCGAGCGGCCTCAGGATTGACTTGTGCGGCGGCCCGACCTTCAGCCGTGCTGCCATCCGCGGCCCGGGCATTGGAGATGGGCAACTCATAACGCTCATGGAATCGCTTATATGAGCCGAGCAGCCCCGGCATCAGGAAGTCGAAAATGCTCCATAGTTCGGAGAGTCGGTTTTCGATCGGCGTGCCAGTCAAGGCGAAACGATGGTCGGCGGCCACGGCCTTGACCGCTTTGGCTATTTTCGTGGTGTGATTCTTGATGTACTGGGCTTCATCCAATGCCATGACATTGAAACGTTGCTCATTGGCGGTGTAATCATCGACATCTCGGCGCAGCAGGTCGTATGAGGTGATGAGCACGGTGGGTTCATCCGCCCGGAACGCACGGCCGATGGCGGTACGGCGCTCGGCTTTGGTACCGGCCACCACCACGGCATTGAAGCTCGGGGCGAACTTGGTGAATTCGGCACCCCAGTTGTACACCAAGGACGCCGGGCACACGATCAGCGATGGGCCAAGGCTGCCGTTGCCCATCTCGCCGGTATTCCGCTGATATCGAGACAGGAGCAACGCGATAAGCTGCACGGATTTACCCAAGCCCATCTCATCGGCCAGAATGCCGCCAAAACCCTTGTCACACAACGTGTTCAGCCATTGGAAGCCTTCGACCTGATAAGGGCGCAGAATATGCTTGAGACTATCCGGCACTTCATACGACTTAGGGTCGATGATCTTGAGATCGTCGATGTATTCGGTGAACGAAGCGTCCTTGACTACATCGGAGCCGTCATCCGGCAGCTCACCATCCAGTAGGAATGCTCGACCGCCCGGCAACTCGATCAGCCCGGAGTTGAGCTGCTGCTCGCTCAGATCGAGGTCGCTGGCCAATCGGTCCAACGTGCTGAGATTCGCGCCGCTGAGTTTGACAAGCGTGCCGTCCTTCAACTGATGGAATCGTTGACGCCGACGGTACGAAGATAGCAAGGCACCCACTTCGTCCGGCGGCACTTCATCAGCGAGGGGTGATATCTCCACCAAGTTGCCTTTGATGGACAATCCGACTTTGACGCTTGGTGGCTTGGGCGCGATCAGCCGGTCAAAAGCCGGTGTGGTGAAGACCTCCCCCACTTCCTTTAGTGCCGGCAATCCCTCGTCAAAGAGACGAACGATCTGCGTGGTGTCATCGCGATCGATAGTGGCCGCATCAGACACGAATTTTTTGGTGGCCTTTCGCGCGGCCGGCGTTCGGAACCCATTCACCGTCTGATGAGTGGCGGCCGCAACGCGCTTGCGCTGGTCAGGCATGGTAAAGAATTCACGCACTACATCAATCGCAAGATGCTCAGCGTCGAAATCACGCCCAATCACGCCCCGAGACAAGGGGATGGAACGCTCGCCCTCAGCATGCACCGTCGGGCCATCGGGTAGCAACGGGACAATGGCATCGCCGTAGCGTGCCTTGACCTCGCATTGCACACCATGCTCATCACGATCCAGATAAAACTGGAGGCTGCATTCCGTAGGACTTAATTCAGCCAGCTCGCGAGGAATCTCACTGGCCTCCAACAGTCCGGCACCAACCAGCTGAGGCAATAGCGTGCGTGCGAATAGGGCGATGTCATCGCCGGCAATGACCTGTCCCTCGCCATCGGGTTCAAACAGGTCTCCCAATAGTCCTCGCAACGGAATCAATCGTTTCGGGCAACGGACGAATCGGCATCCTGCTGCGCTTTTACGCTGAGAGCCCGCCATCATGGCGGATACCGCACCGGCCGGATTAGTGGAGGCGAGCAACAGCCATACATTCTTGCCGCCGTCAATCACGGTTTCCACCGCTGGCACTCCGGTAAGCAGGTATCCGGCATCCGGACCATACGTATTGAAATCACGCCGCGCAATGCGCATGAGAAAATCTGGCTCGCCACCATCAACTGGCACCGATGCAGGCTGCCCGGAGAACCATGTGTTCAGCACGAGCTGTACGCCTCTGCCCTCACGTACGGACAGCAACCGGGCCACTTCCGGTGCTGAAAGCGTCAGATGACGGTCGATGGCGATATGCCCGTAATACCTGTCCTGCTGCTCGGCCGCACGACGCACGGCCATCGCATCATCAAGGACGTCCAGCAGTGGGCGCGAATCATCATCGAGCATATTCGGCGTATGAGTAAAGGCAAGCTTCTGCCCATAATCCGCATAGTCGCCGTTCGCCATGGCAAGCACAAATTGCGGAATCGATTTCAGCACATAGCTGGACCCATTGGAAGCCGAGCCGATCTTGAACTCCACGCTCCACACGCCGTCGATGAAACTCAATATCGGGACAAGCTGCACCTGCCCCAAGCCCACAGTCTCGCTGTCACCCTGATACCCGCCGCCTCGGGTGCCGGCACGAGAGCCGTATCCGCTTTTTGTACGCCGAGCATTTGCACCGTTTTTCCCTTGCGTGGCATCAAACCGACGCATAACCGCATTGCGACGACGAATTTTGGCTTGAGCGTCTTGCCTATCGGCGTGCTCCATATAGTCAATCAGCGTCCGAGACGGTCGTGCGGCCCCGGCACGGTAGCCTTCAAAAACGCTGCGGATCATCGCAGAATATGAAGGCGAGCGCAATCATGTGCTTGCACATGCCATAGCCACGGCCGTAAGCCGGGCATGAGCACTTGCCGCCGACGGCTTCTCCCGTATCGAGGTCGAATTGCACGCTGGTACGATACCTACTCGATGGGCTGGTGGTGCCACGTAGAATACCGTCAAGCTCGGCATACCCGGTTCGATGATTTTCGCTGTATACCGGATTGATAACCATGGTGGCCGCTTTGCGCGCAATGCTACGGGCACGAGCGAGCACGGCATTCGACGATGACGATTCCACATCGTTGCGTAACGCAAGGATAGGGACGGCATGGGCTTCGGCACGCTTCGCAGACCCGGCGAAATGGCCTTCGTCCTCATCGTCGAACCATACGGAACGTCCTTGCCTGAGACGATAGGGCATCACCGCATCGGCGGCGGACAAACTGTCCGTTCCACCAAACGTTACGTCTCTGCTGCCGGCCGCGCCTGAGCTACCAAGTATTCCACCCGTCTCACCAGAAATGCCGCCTACTCCGCCGCTTTTACCGGCATAGATGCCCCTGCCCCCATTAGTGTCATCAGTGTCATCTATGTCATACCGACCGTCGTCGTAATCGGCATCTTCGTCGTCTCCTCTTTTCCAAGGATTGCGACGACGCAACGCATGGCCCCAGGAAACGCCGGAATCATCATCCTCATAAGGCAGGAGGTCATCGTCATCCGCATTATCGGGAACATGGCCAAACACACCATACCCTTTGCTCATGGGCGAGCCTCCTTTCCAGCGAATGCATTTCAACCCAACGTTTCCATCCTAGACGAAGTGCGCGGTAGCCTTAATGTATGGATGCAGACAAGCCGGCGCAACGCAAATCCTATGCAGGGAACACCACCCTCGAAATCTTCGAGGTGCTGTGGCGTCACAGCTACTTTGGGCATGGCCTGACCGTGCGGCAAATACTCGATGAACTTGCCCGTAAACACCAGCTGGAAGATCCAAGCGAGCTGCCGACCGAGAAGACCATACGAAATCAGCTCAAAAAGCTTACCGCCACGGAATTTCTCGGCAGACATATCGGGCATCTCGCCGAAAGTGATCTTGCCGGCATCGAATGCAAGAATCCACAACCCGGCTGGTATCTTGATGCATTCCTGTCCACCGCCGAAATGCGACTGCTGCTAGACAGTCTTACCCTATCTCGCATCAGCCTCGACACCATGGACGACCTCATCGGTAAAATCCGCGAGCTCGCAGGCGCCGCCGGGCAGGCAGTAGGCTACCTGGACCATGTGGCCACCTACACGCATATCAACGGTGAGTTCCTATCCACTATCGACCAGCTGAATCAAGCCATCGAAGAAGGCCACGGCGTAACCTTCCAATACCGTGATTACGGACCGGATGGCACCTTGATACCGCATAAAAGCCGTACGGGTGCAGGCCGAATTACCTACACCGCCGACCCTTACCAGATGGTGTACAAGAACGGACGCTATTACCTCATCTGCCACCTGCATGGCGAAGACAACCTCCGCATTTTCGTGGTCAACCGAATCGCCAACGTCAGCGCCAAAGGCAGGAACGGCACAGTGCCACTGGAAAAACCAGCACCAGCTGATTTTGACGCAGTGAACTTCATGCGCCACCGTCCATACCCCGTAGCCGATGCCCCGATTCGCATCCGCATGGCCGTACGAGACGAATCCATGCTCAACAACGTGTTCGAATGGTTCGACGACCCTCAAATCAAACATTCACCGGACGGCACACAGTTCGAAGTCATCGTCGATGCTCCCGAACGCGCTGTGTTCTGGTGGGCATTGCAGTATTCCTGGGATGGCCGCGTAGTGATTCTTGAGCCCGATTCGCTCAAGCGCAAACTCTATGATGCCGGGCGTCGCATGGCCACAGCCTATGCTCCCGAATGATGCAACATCACATCGCACACCTCCTTGTCGAGTTGTTCACCAGCGAATTTCACCGGAGAACCTATCATCCCATCGCCAATCACACTCGGTAATTTTTTACCGGGAAATACGATTTCAAGCCATTTCGCGGGCATCGTCCCTCACCTAGGCGCACATAAGGCTAAGGTGGGAATCATTAATCGCATCGCGCGTCCACAAGCGTGCACTAGCGCGTACAACAATAAGGAGCAACTATGAGCGAAGAGCGTACCGCATGGGGCTGGGGTCTGGCCAGCGTAGACGCCGCCGGCACCACCCTGGACGTCTGGTACCCCGAACTGAATCTCGGTGAGCACCGGCCGAGTCCGATCGCCCGAACCACAATTTCGGTACTTTGGCTCACGATGAGGCCGACGCCCGTGGCATTCGCCGCGTGCCGGTATTCGTCGTCAGCCAGTTGGACGAGCCGATCAGTAATGCCGCGGACGCTTACCTGAAGCTCCATTTGATGAGCATGCGCATGGCCAAGCCGAACACGCTGAACCTCGACGGCATCTTCGCCCAGCTCGCCAATGTGGTGTGGACCAACTACGGCCCCTTCGCCGTTGAAGACTTCACGCTGCGCAAGGCCGACGTCGAACGCGCCTCCACCGAAGCCGCTCTCGCTTTCGCCTCCCAGGCCGGACTGCCTGCCGCAGCTCCTGCCGCCACTGTCAACGTGTTCGGTGTGGATAAGTTCCCGCGCATGATCGATTACGTAGTGCCCACCGGCGTGCGCTCGGCGACGCCGACCGCGTGCGCCTCGGCGCTTACTTGTCTTCCGGCACCACCGTGATGCACGCCGGATTCGTGAACTTCAATGCCGGCACGCTCGGCGTCTCCATGGTCGAAGGCCGTGTTTCGCAAGGCGTGGTCGTGGGTGACGGTTCCGACATCGGCGGCGGTGCTCCATCATGGGCACCTTGTCCGGTGGCGGCAAGCTGCGCAATTCCATCGGCGAGCACTCGCT
>ENA-OPZN01000147-OPZN01000147.1-human-gut-metagenome-genome-assembly--contig:-NODE-147-length-27964-cov-2.635090_pt1 | contig 27964 bp, 34 predicted proteins | sample MGYA00242483_ERZ504503 | MGnify/ENA primary metagenome ERZ504503 (study PRJEB26092, sample SAMD00036285) | human gut metagenome | host: Homo sapiens | study: EMG produced TPA metagenomics assembly of... | reverse complement strand
TTTTTGATGCGGGGTTTTTTCACCCGTAGCGAGGTGGTAACTTTTTTCATAAGCCTGTAAGTATTCCGGTGGGAACGGTGTCTGACCGAGCTGTTCGCTGAAATAGTTGGCAATGGCCGTATCGTAAGCCGCTGTATGAGCAAACGCTTCTTTGGCCAAGGCAAAGCGGAAATCACGACCCAAGTCGCCGTCAGCTTTGAGGCGAGCAATGACTTCGTCATAACGTTCCGGATTTACTACGATGCCTACGAAGGCATTATTTTAGCAGCGGAACGAACCATGGTAGGACCGCCGATATCAATATTTTCAATGGCTTCTTCAAGGGCCACATTCGGTTTGGCAATGGTTTCACGGAACGGGTACAAGTTAACAACCACCAAATCAATCGGTTGAATACCATGTTCTTCCATAGCTTTTACATGTTCTTCATTGTCGCGTACCGCCAAAATACCGCCATGCACCATAGGATGCAACGTTTTCACACGACCATCCATCATTTCAGGGAATTTAGTCAATTCATCCACTTGATGCACCGTAACGCCTGCATCAGCGATGGCACGGAAAGTACCGCCTGTGGAATAAATGGTGACACCTAATTCCGCCAAGGATTTGGCAAAATCTACAATGCCGGTTTTATCGGATACACTGATGAGTGCATTTTTAATCATACAAGACCTCCTACAACAGACCTAAGCCAACAAAATTGCACAAATGGCCACAAAAGGACCGCCCAAGGGCTAGTCCTCAATGTGTACAATATGATTCTTAATCGATAATTTGTCCTCACAGAAGAGGGCCAGTGCTTTTTTATACGTTTTATGTTCTTCCGGTAAAATGCGGGCCGCCAAAGTATCTTCCGTATCATCGGCATAGACAGGCACCACGGCTTGCATAATAATGGGACCGGAATCCATCCCCGTATCTACAAAATGAACGGTACAGCCGCTCACTTTCACCCCTGCCGCTACGGCCTGTCCCTGCGCATGAAGGCCCGGGAACGACGGCAATAAGCCGGGTGAATGTTTAAAATTTTGTACTCGTACGGTTTAATGAACGTTGGTCCTAATAGACGCATGTAACCTGCCAACACGATGGCTTCCGGCTCATATGGTGCAATAGCGTCAAGCATGGCTTTTTCAAAAGACGCTTTGGAATCAAAGCCTTTGCGCTCTACTACGACGTTTGGTACCCCCCATTCTTTGGCACGAGCCAACACCGGCGCATCGGCGTGGTCGCTAAGTACGACCACAACCTCTGCGTTGATTTCACCTTGCTTAATCGCTTCATATAAAGCGGCAGCATTGGATCCGCGACCACTGGCAAATACGGCAATTCGCTTAGCCAATGAATTCACGACCTTCCATAATTACACGTTCCGCACCTGCTTCTTCAATGCGACCGATTTCATAAACAGCTTCGTTTTGTTTAGCAAGCTGCGCTTTTACAGCGGCTAAATTTTCAGGGTCAACGACTAAAATCATGCCAATACCCATGTTGAAGGTACGGTACATTTCTTTAATATCTACATTGCCCCATTCCTGCAATTTGGCAAATACAGGTAATTTAGGCCATGCATCGGCATTCACGCGGGCCGTTGTGCCTTCCGGCAAGATGCGCGGAATATTATCGTAGAAACCGCCACCCGTAACGTGAACCATGCCTTTTAAGAGACCTTTGCGAATGGATGGCAATACAGCTTTCGGATATAAACGAGTCGGCGTCAAAAGTTCTTCGCCCAAGGTTTTACCGAATTCAGGAATTTCATCCTGCAAGGACATATTTTTATGATCGAATACAATCTTACGAACTAAGGAGAAACCGTTGGAATGTACACCGCTGGAAGGTAAGCCTAAGAGTACGTCACCGGCTTTAATGTTTTCACCGGTCAAAAGACGCGGTTTATCCACGATGCCCATGGCAAAACCGGCCACATCATAGTCACCGTCGCCATAGAAACCGGCCATTTCAGCCGTTTCACCGCCGAGCAAAGCACAACCGGATTCTTCACAAGCTTCCGCAACGCCACGCACGATAGTTGCCACTTGTTCAGGAATTAATTTGCCCACCGCAATGTAATCCAAGAAAAGAGCGGTGTAGCCCCTTGTACCAAAATATCATTGACACTCATGGCTACACAGTCCTGGCCGATGGTGTCATGTTTGTCCATCATAATGGCAAGGCGTAATTTAGTCCCTACACCGTCGGTGCCGGATACGAGCATAGGCTCTTTCATATCAAAACCGGCCAACGAGAATAAACCGCCAAAACCGCCGATATCACCGACAACGCCCGGTGTATACGTACGTCTTACCGCCGCTTTCATAAGTTCGACCGCTTTATTGCCGGCATCAATATCAACACCGGCATCGCGGTAGGTAATTCCGCCTTTATTCGAGCACATATTTGCCTCCCTCATCTTCGTCCATAGGAACACTTACTGCATAATCACCGTCGAAGCAGGCAAAGCACAGTTCCGCTTCCGGAACACCGCTGACTGCACGGCACAAGCCTTCACGGCTTAAATAGTGAAGTTTATCCGCTTTAATATAATCTCTGATTTCTTCAATCGTATGTGTCGCTGCAATCAACTCTTTACGGACCGACGTATCAATACCGTAATGGCAAGGATATTCAATAGCCGGCGAGCTGACGCACATGTATACTTCTTTGGCGCCCGCTTCTTTGAGCATGCGCACAATGATGCCGCTGGTAGTACCGCGTACAATGGAGTCGTCGATTAAGACGATACGTTTACCTTTAACCACATCGGCTACCGCATTGAGTTTCATGCGCACCGCCAATTCACGCTGTGCCTGGTCAGGTTTAATGAAGGTACGACCCATATAGCGGTTCTTAATAAGACCTTCGCCGAACGGAATCCCCGATTCACGAGCATAACCTAAAGCGGCCGTCGTACCGGAATCCGGAATGGACATGACAAGATCCGCATCATATTTGGTTTCACGAGCAAGTTCACGGCCCATGTTAAGGCGGGCCTGATACACACTCTGGCCGTCAATTTCACTGTCGGAACGAGCAAAATAAATATATTCAAACACACAAAGTGCTTTATTAATTTCTTTTCCCGATTCTACAAACAAGCGACTGCGCACACCGTTATCATCGATGATAACCATTTCACCCGGCTCGATGTGACGGATAAATTCCGCTTTAATCGCATCCAAGGCACAGGTTTCAGATGAAAGCACATAGCCGTGTTCGGTTTTGCCGAGACAAAGCGGACGGAACCCGTTGGCATCACGGACGCCGATTAATTTGTCGTTCGTGCTGATAACGAGGGAAAAAGCCCCTTCAATACGACGCACCGCTTCAATAATACGGTCTTCCGTATTGGCTGCTTTAGAGCGGGCAATCAAGTTTACGATAACTTCCGAATCCATCGTAGTCTGGAAAATAGATCCGTTATCTTCCAACTCACGGCGAAGAGCCAACGCATTGGTAAGGTTGCCGTTATGCGCTACGGCCATGTCACCGCCCTGATAATGAATCACCAAAGGCTGAATATTTTTAGGGTTATTGGAGCCCGTCGTAGAATAACGAACGTGACCGGAAGAAATGAAGCCGCCTTCTACATCCGGTAACGTTTTAATCGCTTCCGTCAACAAGCCCATGCCCTTAGTTACTTCAATATCTTTGCCATTACTGATGGCGATACCGGCACTTTCCTGGCCGCGATGTTGGAGCGCAAATAGGCCCCAGTAGGTAAAATTACCTATATTCAAATGACGGTCGTAAATACCGAATACTCCACACTCTTCATGCCACTTGTCAAATACAGAGTCGTAATGCATTGCTCTCTCCTATTAAGCGCGTTCGCCGGTAAGGCGGAATAACATTTCTTTGTAAGCATCTTCTACATTGCCGAGATCGCGACGGAAACGGTCTTTGTCGAGTTTTTCGTTAGTTTCGCTATCCCAGAAACGGCAAGTATCAGGGGAAATTTCGTCGCCTAACAATACTTCACCGTTATGAACGCCGAATTCCAGTTTAAAGTCAACCAAGGTTACTTTTTTGTCAGCTAAGAATTTTTTAAGAACTTCGTTAACTTTCATAGCATATTTACGGATTAAAGCAATCTGTTCTTCCGTAGCCCAATCCAAAGCAAGGATTTGGTCTTCGTTAACAAATGGGTCGCCTAAATCATCGTTTTTGTAGCAGAATTCCAAGATAGGGCGTTTGCAAGGCGTACCTTCTTCGATGCCGAGACGTTTGGACAAGGAACCGGCTACGATGTTACGAACAATAACTTCCAATGGTAAAATCTGTAATTTCTTAACTAATTGGTCGCGATCGTTAAGACGTTTAGCGAAATGGTTAGGCACGCCTTCTTTAGTCAACAATTCAAAGAAGAAAGAGGAAATTTTGTTGTTCAAAACACCTTTGTCATGGATAGTGCCTTTTTTCTCACCATTAAAAGCGGTAGCATCATCTTTGTAATGTACTAAATATTCGTTAGCATTTTCAGTTTCAAATACTTGTTTAGCTTTACCTTCATATAACATTTTCATAATATAGCCTCCTGTGTTTTCTCAGACTTATTGTAAAAATCATACTAAAATTAAACTTTACTCTAAATTTTTAATCAAATTATATCTCAAGGTGTTAAAAATCGAATCTTTTTGTATTTAATTCCGCTTGTAGTTTTTCGTTTTTGGCAATAACAACTTTTGCCATGTCGTCACGATATGTCTTGTATTGTTCTTTCAATTTAGCGTTTTGTGCGGCACCGATTTGAACGGCAAATAAAGCCGCATTTTTAGCGCCGTCTACGGCCATAGTGGCTACCGGCATGCCCGATGGCATCTGAACGATGGCCAATAAAGCATCAATGCCTTTTAATGCAGTCGCATTAAGCGGTACGCCGATTACCGGCAATACGGTGAAACTGGCGATTACACCCGGTAAGTGAGCGGCAGCGCCGGCGCCTGCGATAAACGCGATAGCCCCTTCTGCTTCCAAACGTGTTACAAATTTCTTAACTTCTTCCGGCGTACGATGAGCGGATGCAATAACCATTTCATAGTCAATGCCGAATTCCTTTAATACGTCGGCGGCTTTTTTCATAATTCCCAAATCAGAGTCACTACCCATTACGATGCCAACTTTCATGTGTATACCTCCTAGCTGTAGAATAAAAACTACCCTGCGGTCAGAATTAGTCTTTCTATCTAAATTCTAACAAAAGCCCTCTTATTAGTCAACACAATATCCGAATATATAAAGATTATTCTTTTCTTAACGTTCGATACTATCCGAACATTAATATCGATATTTTTATAAAAAAAAGATGTTCCCTTATTTACATAAGAAAACACCTTGATTATTAATGTTCATGGGCATGTTGCGCAAAAGGATCCGGCAATTGTTCGATTCCCATGGCTTCTTTCAAAGCCGGCACAGCCTTAGGCATATATTGAACGATTTGATTCATTAACACATATAAGAGCTCAGGCTCAAACGCCGTATTGGAACTGATATAAATGCAGTCTAAATACACACTGTTGTCATCTTGTTCAACATAATATTTGAAGTTTTTGTAGATGCTGTTTTCACGATTAATAAAATCGGTAATAGCCTGATAATTCTCGGAAGTCACCACATTGGCACCTACCACAACGCGAATAACGCTGTAAATCGTCGCATCGAGCAACACAAAGATAGGCATATCGCCCATATCAGTTTGCATGTAGGAACGATATACAACCGTATCTTCTTCATCTTCAATGTTACGTTTGTCGAAGCAGGTAATATCTTCTGAAATCAAAAACTTTTCAAAAACTGCACTTTTCTCATTCTTAGCGTTTGCCACAATGCACCTCTTAGTTTACTTTTCGGCAGGATCGGTTTCGGTCCCCAAAACTTTACCTAAAATAGTAGGATAGAATTCTTCCAAATGCGGTTCCAATACTTCAGCCAAAAGACGAACCAACAATTCAGGATTGAAGTTATTTTCAGCAGACGGAACACTGATATCCATATAAATCACATGGTCTTCGGCACCTAAATAATATTTGAAAATTTTGAACTGACCGTTTAATTCGTTTAAGTATCTGCCAACCGCCTGACGACGATCTTCAGGTACCGCACCGGTAGTCACGATTAAGCGCATCAAATTGAACACCGTATCATCGAGCACCACAAACAACGGCAATTGTTGTGCGGCTACATCGAAATGACCGCGATATACTACAGAATTGGCATCATCTTTGATGTTTCATTCTTTAACAAACCAACCGGTTATGTTATGTTATGTTTTGTTTTGTTCCGCCAAAAACTGATCAAATTTTTCCGCTTTACTGTTCATAACTTACACCCCTTAACTAATAAAATATTATTCTTCAATAAATACACAACGGTCGTTTTCAAACGCCTTAATGCGTACTAAAGACTGTACATCGTAGCCTGCCCGCTCTAAGCGTTCACGGCCCGGTTGGAAGGATTTCTCAATAACAATAGCAATACCTTCTACCGTATCCCCGGCGCTTTCCACTAACTTGCAAAGCCCCATAGCTGCTTCACCGCTGGCCAAAAAGTCGTCGATAATCAACACTTTTTCACCTTCCGGCAAGAATCGTTTGGAGATAGTTACATCATAATTTTCCTCTTTAGTATAGGAATATACAACAGAATGATATACGTCATCTGTCATAAGAATCGATTTTTTCTTACGCGCAAATACCAATGGCACATCCATTTCAATCGCCACCGGCAAGGCTACGGCAATCCCGGAAGCTTCGATGGTCACAATACGTTGAATGCCCTTATCTTTGAAGCGCGCCGCAATTTCCTTACCCATAGCGACAAACAATTTTTGGATCGATTTGATGATTCAAAAAGCTGTCAACTTTTAGGACGCGATTGTTCAGAACAATGCCTTCCTCCATAATGCGTTGTTTTAATAATTCCATGCGAAAGTCTCCTTAATTATTCTTCTTGATTATTCTACAATATCACTTCTTAAGCAGAAGGTCAATAAATTTGGCGGCTCCTTGGGATATCGGCAACAAACGAGAACGAACCAAAGCAATCTTGCGCGGCGGTACTACGATGTCCGTTTTAATTTCCACCACACGGCCTTCTTTGATTTTCTGTTTTACCAAAAAATCCGGTACGAGCGATATGCCCATGTTAATTTCTACTAAATCCATCAGCACGTCAAGGCTGCCGAGCTCGAAGGATGGTTTTTTGAATGCTTTATTAGTTAGTTTGTCAAAAAAACACGGCTGGCGGCGCCTGCGTCAACAGTAATAACGGCTCCTGTAAGAGACGATTCACATCAACTGTGCCCATGCCTTTATAAAACGGGCCGCCTACGAAGATGTCCTGCATCGTTTGCAGCTCAATAACTTCCAGTTGCGGATTAGATTCCAAGCCTTCATACGTGTTGACAATAGCGAGCTGTACTTCACGGTTTTCCACCATAGTCACGCAATCAGGGGATGGACGGTTCGTAATCTGAAGACCTGTCTCCTGTTCCTGTTCCTGCCATATCTTAAAATACGGCAACAAGAAGTGACGACACAATGTATCGGTAGCAGCGAGTTTAACGCTTTCCTGTTCATGAGTTAACCGATCCTGTAATTGAGTCACGCCATTATCAAGAATGGAAAATGCTTTCGCCACTGTGTCAAACAATTCCTTACCTTCCGGCGTAAACGAAACCGATTTGGTCGTACGTTCGAACAGCACCATATTGAGCTCTTTTTCCAATTGCTTAATACTTTGGCTGATGGCCGATTGCGATACACCTATCTCTTTCGCTGCTTTTGAAAAAAGACAGGTGTCAAGCCACCCCTAAAAAAAGTACGATATAAATCAGTAGAAATACTCATTGTAATCTTCTCTCCTTTACAGCAACAACTATCACTCAAACCCCAACTTATTGTTCAAACTGCTTAGTCTCTTACAATTAATACCTTATTAATAAGTCTTAACTATTATTATAATACCATAACCACGTAACGTGTAATAGTAATTTCAAAACTATATAACAGTATTTTTAACATACTTGTTAATCGCTCATCTATTAATAAGTCAATATAATTACAAGAAAGAAATTGCTAACTCCTCCTAATCAATTTTTTCTTTACTAATAAGTCTAAACCGTATATACTAGAATTGTCAATATAGGTATATTATATCTATAATTAAACAACTGCACAATAGCCAGTACACCAATGACAATGTTAAGAGGAGGCTTATTATGTCAATTCATCGCATTTTCGTCCGCAAAACGCGAAGGCTTTGCTCACGAAGCTACTTCCATGTATCAAACTATTCGTACGGAACTGAATATTCCTGTCAAAGCTGTCACTATTTACGAACGCTATGACATTGAAGGCGTATCTGACGAAGATTTAGCCAAGGCCAAACAGCTTATTTTCTCCGAACCACCGGTAGATGAGCTTTTTGACACCCTCCCACAAACCGAAAATACACATATTATTGCCACCGAATACGTGCCGGGGCAATATGACCAACGAGCCGATTCGGCCGAACAGTGTCTTGCCATGTTAACTCTCAAATCCGGGTGCCACCGTGCGCACGCTCGCGTGTTTGCCTTGGAAGGCGATCTCAGCGCTGATGATTTGGCACGTATAAAACATTATTATATTAATCCCGTCGATTCCCGCGAAGCATCGCTCGAACTCCCAACATCTTTAGCCCTCGATGTGCAGCCGCCAAAGCCGGTTGAAAGTCTTGAAAACTTTATCACCGCCGATGAAACGGCTTTAAAAGCACTTCGTCAGGAATTGGGCCTGGCCATGAGCGATGCCGACTTGGCACTCATCCAAGATTACTTCGCCAATACGGAAAAACGTAATCCGACCATTACGGAAATTCGCGTGCTCGACACCTATTGGTCCGACCACTGCCGTCACACCACGTTTATGACGGAACTTACAAATATTACCATTGATGACACCCCGGCAACAGCACCGATTCGCGCCGCTTTGGACGAATACATGGCCGGTCGCGGGGTTCTCTACACGAGCCGTAAAAAAGCCCGCACCTTGATGGATATGGCCACCTTAGCCGTTAAAGAGTTGCGTGCGCAAGGCGGTCTCAAAGAAATCGACGAATCCGAAGAAATCAATGCCTGTACCATCGTTGTACCCGTTGATGTGAACGGTAAAACCGAAGAATGGCTCTTATTATTCAAAAACGAAACGCACAATCATCCGACGGAAATCGAACCTTACGGCGGTGCTGCCACTTGTCTCGGCGGTTGTATCCGCGACCCGTTGAGCGGTCGAGCCTATGTATATCAGGCTATGCGCGTTACCGGTTCCGGCAATCCGCTTACTCTGCTTGATGAAACCTTGGAAGGTAAATTACCGCAGGTACAGATTACGACCGGCGCCGCTCGCGGTTACAGCTCTTACGGTAACCAAATCGGTCTTGCCACCGGCGAAGTTCGTGAATACTATCATCCGAGCTATGTAGCTAAACGCATGGAAATCGGCGCCGTTATCGGGGCCGCCCCTCGCACTAACGTACGTCGTGAAGAACCGGTACCGGGTGACATCGTTGTCCTGCTCGGCGGTCAAACCGGTCGTGACGGCTGCGGCGGTGCTACCGGCTCCTCCAAAGAACACGATTTATCCTCCCTCGCTTCTTGCGGTGCGGAAATACAGAAAGGTAATCCCCTTACGGAACGTAAAATCCAGCGTTTATTCCGTCGTCCGGAAGTTACCACATTGATTAAACGTTGTAACGACTTCGGTGCCGGCGGTGTATCTGTAGCCATCGGTGAATTAACTGACGGTCTTTTAATCAACCTCGATACTGTGCCTAAGAAATACGAAGGCCTGGATGGCACGGAACTTGCCATTTCCGAATCACAGGAACGTATGGCTTGCGTCATTGCCAAAAAAGACTGGGACGCTTTCCAGAAATACTGCGACGAAGAAAACCTCGAAGCTACCATCGTAGCGGATGTAACCGACAGCAACCGCCTCACTATGACTTGGCAGGGCGTGAACATTGTCGACATCTCCCGCGATTTCTTATATACTAACGGTGCTGAACAGCATCAAAAAGCCCATGTGGCTTCTCCGGTTGCCGGCTATTACAACACACCGGCCGTAACGGATCTTAAAGCCCATTGGCTCGACACCATGAAAGACTTAGCCGTAACGTCCCAGCAAGGTCTGGGCGAACGTTTCGACAGCACCATCGGTGCCGGTACCGTTCTCATGCCGTTCAGCGGTCTCTATCAGAAAACCCCGGTACAAGGTATGGCCGCTAAATTGCCGGTACTTCATGCTGAAACAACGACAGCCAGCCTCATGACCCACGGTTTCGATCCGTTCTTATCCGAATGGAGTCCGTTCCACGGTGCGCAGCAGGCTATTCTGTTGGCCGTTGCCAAAATCGTAGCCCTCGGCGGTGACCGCAGTACGGCGTACTTAACCTTACAAGAGTATTTCGAACGTTTAAATCAGGATGAAACAGCTTGGGGTAAACCGGTAGCCGCTTTACTCGGTGCTTATAAAGCTCAAAAAGAATTGGGCATCGGCGCCATCGGCGGTAAAGACTCCATGTCCGGTACTTTTATGGACTTAACCGTACCGCCTACCCTCGTAGCCTTTGCCGTTACAACGGCTCATGTAGATAATATTTTGACACCGCACTTCAAAGAAGCCGGTCACAAAGTATTACATGTGGACTTCCCACGCAAAGAGGACGACACGCCTGACTTTGATGTATTCAAAGCTCAAGCCGACCGCATCACGAAAGAAGCGCGTGCCGGCAAAGTGGCAGCTGCTTATGTAGTAGAAGCAGGCGGTATTGCTGCCGCCATCACTAAAATGGCTCTTGGCGACCGCATCGGCGTAGAACTTAACGATGACGTAAAAGACTTGTTATTCGCTCCGCACAGCGGTTCTTGGATTATCGAAACCGACGAAGCTACAGCTGCTGCATGGGCTAAGGAAGAGTATGTAACAGTACTCGGTACCCTCACTAAAGAACCTGCCATTAAAGTGGCCGGCACGGAACTTGCCTTAGCCGACCTCGAAGCAGCCTATGAAAGCACGTTGGCACCGATCTTCCCATTGACGGCAAAATCCGGTCAAGGCGAAGCCGTTGCTTATATTCACGATCAAAAAGCGAAACCGCGTCAGGCGCCTGCTATTGCCAAACCGCGTGTCGTTATTCCGGTATTCCCGGGTACGAACTGTGAGTACGATTCGGCCCTAGCCTTTGAACGGGCCGGCGGTGAAGCGGACATCGTTATTATCCGCAACCGCACCGTAGCGGAATTGGAAGAATCCATTCAGGAAATGAAACGCAAATTGGACGAAGCTCAAATTGTCTTCTTCCCGGGTGGTTTCAGTGCCGGTGACGAACCGGACGGTTCCGGTAAGTTCATGGCTACCTTGTTCCGCAATCCGTACCTCAGCGAATCCTTACACAATTTATTGCACAACCGCGACGGTCTGGCTCTCGGCATTTGTAACGGTTTCCAAGCGTTGATTAAATTAGGCCTCTTGCCATATGGCGAAATCGCCCCTATGACGGCAGACAGCCCTACTTTGACGTACAACACTATTGGCCGTCACCTTTCCGGTATGGTTCGCACCAAAGTAATTTCCACGAAATCACCTTGGATGAGCCTCTGCAAAGCCGGAGAAATCTACACAATTCCGATTTCTCACGGCGAAGGTCGCTTCATTGCCGTCCCCGGCCCAAGTCGTTGAATTCAACCGCAAAGGCCAAATTGCTACGCAGTATGTTGATTTAGACGGCATCGCCTCTTACGACGCCCGCTACAATCCAAACCAATCCGTTGCCGCCATCGAAGGTCTCTTCAGCCCTGACGGCCGCGTATTCGGTAAAATGGGCCACATTGAACGTACGGGCCACGGCATTCCAAAAACGTACCGGGCAAACAGGGTATGCCTGTATTTGCTTCCGGCGTAGCATACTTCAAATAATACTCATATTTACGACTGATGTAACTGATTGATTTAGTTAGCCGGTTTAACTGACCGGTTTAACCGGCTAATTTATTAGTTTTGCAAATAAGCTGTTTCACACAACCATATTATTTCTAAAAAAATGCATACAAAAAGAAAAAAAACGGCATGACAAATGTCGTTTTTTTTCATCGGTATAAGTTGCATATCTACCTGATTTCTTGTATCATAAAAGATGGTGAATAAGTTTAGAGACATAACCAGCTCTTGTTATTCTTAAGTGAAAGGATGTAAGCACATGCAATGCGCACAGAAATTAACAGATAATATCTATTGGATAGGCAGCAACGACTGGGATACGGAACGCTTTGAAAATTTATTTCCCATTCCGTTGGGCGTAAGCTATAACTCATATTTTATCGATGATGAAAAAACTTGTATCGTAGACTCCGTTGATGACAGCATTCGTCAGGAATTTTTTGACAATGTGGAATTTTTATTACGTGGTCGCGAGCTCGATTATGTAGTCGTTAACCATATGGAACCGGATCACTGCTCTACCTTGGTTGAGCTCATTGAACGTTATCCGAATGTTAAACTCGTAGGTAACCGCACTACATTCCGCTTGTTCGAACAATTCTACGGCCGTCCACACCCTGAAACTAATTATGAAGTTAAAGAAGGGCGACAGCATTTGCTTAGGTAAACACACCTTACATTCCTATACCATGCCGATGGTTCACTGGCCTGAAGTAACTTGTACGTTTGAATCCAGCAACGGCATCCTCTTCTCCGCCGATGCGTTCGGTACCTTCGGTACCATCAACGGCAACATCTTCGCCGATCAGCTCGATTTCGAACGCGTTTACGAAGACGAAGCTCGTCGTTACTACACCAATATCGTTGGTAAATACGGCGTTCAGGTACAAAATGCCATCAAAAAAGTCCTTCCGTTGGGCATTAAAATGATTGCACCGCTTCACGGTCCAATCTGGCGTACACCGGAAAGCATCCAGTACATGATGAAAAATACATGCATTGGAGCACCTACTCCGCCGAAAAAGAAAGGCGTAGTTATCGCTTTCGGGTCCATGTACGGCAACACTGCCGATATGGCACAGCAATTAGCTCGCTTGTTATCCTTCCGCGGCATTACGGATATTAAAATCTACGACGTATCGAAGACCAATCCGTCTTATATCATCGCGGATGCTTGGAAATATAGCCATCTTGTTTGTATGGCTCCTACTTATAACTTAGCCTTATATCTTACCATGGAAAACCTTTTATATGAATTGAAAGCGCTCAACTTCCATAACCATAAGGTGTCCATTGTAGGCAACCATTCTTGGGCTTCCGCCGCTATGAAACGCATGGTGGAATACTTCACCAATGAAATCAAGGACATGGAAATTGTTGGTACGCCACTCGATATTCGCGGCGCTTTACATCAAGATCAATTAAAATTATTTGCAAAATTAGCTGATGATATCGTAGCTTCCATTAACGAAACTGAAATCAAAACGTTCAGCTTATAATAAACATATAATTCCATAAGCCTTAGGGCTTATAGCAAAAGGACAGGTTCACGACGAACCTGTCCTTTTTAGTGCAATCAATATTCTCTTTAATCGGCGTCAATCGTCTTTACACACCGAAATCAATTTTGCTTCGAAATCACTTCCGCTTTTAAACCGAATTCGCTTACAGTTTTTTCACAAACTCCGACTTCAAAGCCATGGACGCCGAAGCCGTCGATTTACAATCGATGTTGTGATCGCCGTCAACGAGGCGAATATTTTTAACACGGGTCCCCTGTTTTAATACGGAAGCCCCTTTTACTTTAAGGTCTTTAATAATAGTTACGGAATCGCCGTCCTGCAAGAGATTGCCGTTGGCATCACGCACAACTAAACCACCTTCGGCGGTTTCAGCATCGGCGGCCGACCATTCGTGAGCACACATAGGACATACATAAAGATGGCCATCCTCATAGGTATACGATTCGCCGCATTTTGGGCAATTAGGTAATTCACTCATTGATAGTCTCCTTTACATTACACAATATAACTATATACTCTTAATCTACAATTTCCGCCACGGATTTACGCGGTCTCGCAAATGGATGCTCAGCCGGCACGCCAATCGTTACAACCGCTGCAATTTCATGACTTAAATTAAGCCATGCTTTCGCTTCTTCCTGAATAAAGTAAATATCATTAATCCACAAAGAACCTAAACCGTATTCGGTCGCCATTAAGAGAATTGTATTGATAAACGCTCCCAAGGCCTGTAAGTCACTTTTTGCCCAGATTCGTTCATAATCGATATCATCGTCAAACGGATTATAAATGATAAGTACGGCACCCGCCGTTTTCATAGCATGCAAACTGATTTCCAAACTACCAAAACGTTGCCCCGCTTCTTTAAGCCGTTGTAAACAAGCATATCCCATTTCAACAAAGCCATCTTTTGAAGCCCCCCTCCAATATGCGTACGCGCAAGCTTGGCGATTTTTAGGTGACGGCGACATTTTAGCCATGTCAATCATATGCTCAATCTGAGCTCGTGGTATGGGAACTGATTCATAACGGCGAATACTGCGCCGTGCCCCGATTGCTGCTTCCAGAGTCATCAAATGAGGCTCTTTTACCGAATCAGCCGAATTCGCCTCACCAATTCGCACCTGTTCATTTTCACTCATAATGACGTCAGCCCTTCCTCTTTAAATTCATTACGTAGCATTTTCTATTATATTATATCAAAAATAGTGACATAAGCCTAATTTTATAGATTTACAGTTATTTTAAAAGAGTAAAAACTTAATCGCCGCTTTACACTAATTTAGAAAATAATCATCATTTTAAAATTAATTAAGCTACACTATATGGTTACATTTTGTCCCGCCATCAATCAACTGCTCCTATTTTTTGTGTTTTAGCAGTAGGCAAATACGATTATTTAGTATATACTAAATTAAGACTTTTACTATCTGTTAAATTAACGAAATTTAGTGTATACTAGAGGAATCGCTATTAAATACTAAGGAGGTTACAATGAATAACATTGTAGTTATCGGCAGTTGTAACATGGATATTACCGTCATGGCCGATAAACGTCCCGCAGCCGGTGAGACAATCATGGGCTTGGGACTTAATATTTCGCCGGGCGGCAAAGGGGCTAACCAAGCAGTAGCCTCCGCCAAGTTGGGGGCTCATGTTACCATGGTCGGATGCATCGGCGATGATGCTTATGGCCGCATGGTATTAGACAATCTCCACAAATATAACATAAACACCGACTACCTTACCGTTATAGAAGGTGAAAACAGCGGTACAGCGCACATTACCTTAGCGGAAGGCGATAACAGCATTATCGTTATTGCCGGCGCCAATGCTAAAGTCGATTCGAAAGTCGTCGATAATGCGTGGGACGCCATCAAAACAGCTGATTTAGTCCTCGTACAAAACGAAATTCCTTTATCGACAATTGGCTATATTACGGAAAAATGCGCCAAAAACGGCATCAAAGTGCTCTTAAACCCCGCTCCGGCTGCCGATTTAGACAGTGCTTGGCTCGAAGCAGCCACATATATTACACCTAATGAACACGAATTAGCTGCACTATATCCGGGACAGGCAACGGAAGACACCATGCTTGCCAATGAAGGAAAGATTATCGTAACTCTCGGGAAGCAAGGCGTGGCTTATGCCAAGGACGGGAAGGTTCACACCGTACCCGGTTTACCGTAACACCGGTAGATACAACCGGTGCCGGCGATACTTTTAACGGAGCCTTCGCCACAGCCATCGCCAATAATAAATCCATGGATGAAGCCCTTCAATACGGTAATGCCGCAGCGGCTCTTTCCATTTTAAAACTAGGTGCTCAAGAAGGTATGCCTACGGCCGATGAAGTAGCCGCCTTCTTAGCCAAAAGGAGTTAATCATGCAAAAAGGTGGAATCTTAAACAGTCACATTGCTAAAGTATTAGCCGATTTAGGTCATACCGATACAATTTGCATCGGTGATTGCGGTTTACCCGTACCGGCCGGTGTGCAGAAAATTGACTTAGCCCTCACCTTCGGAACCCCAAGTTTTGAAGCGGTAGTGCGTGTCTTAAAAGCCAATATGCAGGCCGAATCAATTCATATTGCCTCCCCTATGGAAGAAATGAATCCCCATAACTATGCCGTTCTTCAGGAATTATATCCGCAAGATCGCTACGAATGGGTCAGAACCGACCACGAAGCCTTTAAAGAAGCAACGAAACAGTGTAAATGCATTATTCGCACCGGTGAAACCACACCGTATGCCAATGTAATATTACAGGCGGATTGCTATTTTTAACGAACGAAAAATAAACGATTAGGAGTTTTCAATGGAAATCAAAATGACAGGGATTGCCAAAGCCTTTGGAACCAACCAAGTTCTTAAGGACGTGGCCATCACCCTAAAAGCCGGCGAAGTTCACGCCCTCATGGGGGAAAACGGGGCGGGTAAATCTACCTTGATGAACATTCTTACAGGCTTACATAAAGCGGATGCCGGCGTTATTACAGTCGATGGCGTCGCCACGACCTTCGCCAATCCGCGCGAAGCAGAGAAAAACGGGATTGCCTTTATCCATCAGGAATTAAATATTTGGCCGAACCTCAGCCTGTTGGAAAACCTCTACCTCATGCAACCGAAACGAAAACGGCATCGGCATGTTGGATAGAAAAGCTATGCTCGCCGAAGCACAGGCCAAATGCAAGGAATTAAATATCGAATTGCCCCTCACGAAAGAAGCGGGGCAATGCTCAGTCGGTCAACAACAGATGACCGAAATTTTGCGTGTACTCATGCTCGATGCCAAGGTCGTTATCATGGATGAACCGTCGGCCGCTCTCACCGAACGCGAAACGGAAACCTTGTTCCGCATGATGCGCCAATTAAAAGCCCAAGGCGAGCCATCGTATACATCTCCCACCGGATGGAAGAAGTATTCAGTGAATGTGATGTTATTACCGTTATGCGCGATGGCCACACCATCAGCACCAAACCGGTTCAAGAAACAACGGTTGATGAAGTTGTGCATCACATGGTAGGTCGTTCCATCGATGAATTTTATCCCGATAGAACCACGGCACCGGGCGACGTGGTACTCACCGTTAACGGCTTAAAACCGAAAGATTTCAACAGCACCATTTCCTTTGATTTACGTAAAGGCGAAATATTGGGCGTAGCGGCCTCATGGGGGCAGGACGCACCGAAATCATGCGCGCCATCTTCGGCATCGACAAACACGATGGCGGCGAAATTATACTAAATGGTAAACATCTTCATTTCAAAAAACCGGAAGATGCGATTAAAGCCGGTATTGCCTTCATCACGGAAGACCGCAAAGGGGAAGGTCTGATTCTTGACTTTTCCATCGGCAAAAATATTACCTTGCCTAATCTCGGTCAAGTATGTCCAAACCATGTGCTCAACAGCAATAAACTGGTGGATTTTGCGGACAACTTATCCAAACGCTTAGGCGTCAAAACTCAATCGGTTCACTTACCGGCCTCCTCGTTATCCGGTGGTAATCAGCAAAAAGTAGTTATCGCCAAATGGATTGGTTTATCCCCCATCCATTATCATCATGGACGAACCGACCCGCGGTATCGACATTGGTGCCAAACGCGATATTTACGATTTAATGAATGAATTAACGAGCCAAGGAGTTCCATCATTATGGTCTCCTCGGAACTCCCTGAAGTTATCGGGATGAGTGATCGGGTCATGGTCATTCACGAAGGAGCCGTTGCAGGTATACTAAACCACAACGACGCTTCACCGGAAGCCATCATGAACCTAGCAACAGGAGGACAATAATGAACCAGAATATTACGGAAACACTCAAAAAATTAGGCCCTCTCATCGGCCTGATTGCCTTATTTATTATCATCGCCTTTATGAACGACAGCTTCTTGGAATTCTCCAACTTGCGCAACTTATTACGCCAAGTATCCATTAATGCTATCATCGCCTTCGGTATGACCTTCGTTATTTTGACGAGCGGTATCGACTTATCCGTAGGCTCCATCCTCGCTTTATCCAGTGCCATCATGGCCAACTTCATCGTTGGCGGCATGAATCCGGAAGTGGCCATTCTCGCCTCCGCCGGCGTGGGCATTATCCTCGGCGGTATCAACGGTATCGTCATTGCCTACGGTAAAGTGGCACCGTTTATCGCCACCTTGGCAACCATGACGATTTATCGCGGGGCCACCCTTAGTTTTTACGGACGGCAACCCTATCAGCGGTTTGACCAGTGATCCTTTGTTCCACGGCTTCGGCCAGGGCGATATCGCAGGTCTGCCCGTACCGGCTATTACCATGTTTGTATCCTTCCTTATTTTATGGTTTGTTTTGCAAAAAACATCCCTTGGCCGTCAGACCTATGCTGTCGGCGGCAGTGAAAAGGTAAGTTATATTGCCGGTATCAAAATTAACCGCGTTAAAATCTTCGCTTACGCCTTAACCGGTATGCTCAGTGCCATTGCAGGCGCCATCATTACATCCCGCCTCAATTCGGCGCAGCCGACAGCCGGTATGGGCTATGAACTTGACGCCATCGCCGCTGTAGTATTGGGCGGTACCAGTCTTGCCGGCGGTCGCGGTCACATTGTAGGTACCTTAATCGGTGCCCTCATCATCGGTACCCTCAACAATGGTTTAAATATTCTCGACGTTTCCAGTTTCTATCAACAAATCGTCAAAGGTATTGTAATTCTACTTGCAGTCCTCGGGGACCGCAAAAAAGCGTAGGAGGTTAGGAATGAAAAAATTATTAACAGTCATCGCTGCCGTAATCTTAGTTATCGGTCTCGTAGCCGGTTGCGGCTCTTCCAACAATGGTGGTGGCGATAAAAAACAAGGTACTATCGGTTTCTCCGTATCTACCTTAAACAATCCGTTCTTCGTATCTTTAAAAGACGGTGTTGAAAAACAGGCTAAAGAATTAGGCCTTAAAGTTAAAATCGTTGACGCTCAAAACGACCCTGCTAAACAGGCTAATGACATTGCCGATTTATTAGAAAGCGGCGTATCCGTATTGATCGTTAACCCGGTTGACTCCGCTGCTATTGCTACTTCCGTTGAAGCAGCCAACGCTAAAAACATTCCGGTTATCACTGTTGACCGCTCTACCGACAAAGGTAAAGTAGTAGCTCACATCGCTTCCGATAACGTTAAAGGCGGCGAAATGGCAGCTCAATTAATCGTTGATAAACTCGGCAATGGCACTAAAGTTGCTGAAATCGAAGGTATCCCGGGCGCTTCCGCAACTCGCGAACGTGGTCAAGGCTTCCATAATGTTGCCGACAAATCCTTAGACGTAGTAGCTAAACAGAGTGCTGATTTTGACCGCACTAAAGGCTTAAACGTTTCCACTAACATTCTTCAAGCTAACCCTGATGTAAAAGCTATTTTTGCTCACAACGACGAAATGGCTCTTGGTGCCATCCAAGCTGCTAAATCGGCAGGCAAACAAGTTTTCATCGTAGGTTTTGACGGTACTGCCGATGCTGAAAAGCTGTTCAAGACGGCACTTTAGCGGCTACTATCGCGCAACAACCTGAATTGATGGGTAAAATTGCTGTAGATACTGCTTCCAAAGTTATCAAAGGTGAAACAGTGGAAAGCAAGATCCCTGTAGAACTTAAAGTAGTAACTAAATAAAACATATGCTTTGATACGTTGATAGAAACATTGATAGAAATTAAGCCTCCCCCTGCCAGTTGCAAGGGAGGCTTTTTATTGATTATAACTCATTTATTTTATACTAAACGCATCTATGTTGAATTTTCTATTTAATTCAACACTAAAGAGTGGTACAATAAATTGTATACGAAATCGTCTGACAGCCATACTCTCGTCAGATAAAATCGCTAAATTCTCAGACAAAGACGCTATTATAAACAGAACATATACTTTTGTCTGATACCTCGGATGCTTCGATTCCGACCTTGAAAGGAGATATTAATTATGAGTAATTTTACTGTAACTGCTACTGACAAAAAGCTGCTCGACCTTTTGGCGACAGACGCGAAATTAACCCATGACCAATTGGCGGCCATGTTAGGTGTAGCCGAAGCTGAGGTATCTGAACGTATCGCCGTGCTGGAAGCGGAAGGATTATCAAAGGCTATCAAGCCGTAATTGACTGGGAAGCCATCGATGCCAATAAGGCAACCGCCCTCATTCAACTTAAAGTTACACCGGAACCTGATCAAGGCTTCGATAAACTCGCGCATCGCATCATGCAATTCGAAGAGGTGGAAGGTGTCTATCTCATGTCCGGCGGTTATGATTTGACCGTTATCATTCAGGGCCAAAGCATGCGCGATATCGCCCTCTTTGTTGCACGTCGTCTTTCCACTTTGGAAGGTGTCCAAGGCACGGGTACGCACTTTATCTTGAGCCGCTACAAAGACCGCAATGTAATCTACCATGACGAAGAACAAAAAGAAACAAGGAGTAATGTGTTCTATGATTAATTATGATAAATTTTTAAATCGTGAGCTGTCCAATGTAAAACCGTCCGGTATTTCGCCGTTTCTTCGACATTGCCAGCGAAATTGATGATGTTATTTCCCTCAGCATCGGCGAACCGGATTTCACCACGCCATGGCATATTCGTGAAACCGGTATGATACCTTAGAAAAAGGTAAGACCTGGTACTCACCAAATCGCGGTTTTGCGGACTTACGCGAAGAAATCAGCCGTTGGTTCACTCGTAAATACGATGTAACGTATGATCCCGCTACCGATATTCTGGTCACTGTTGGTGGTTCTGAAGCTATCGATTTAGCTCTTCGTGCCCTCATTAACGAAGGTGACGAAGTACTCATTCCGGTGCCTAGCTTTGTTTGCTACACGCCGCTTACGGAAGTAGCCAAAGGTGTGTCCGTACCGGTGGAAACCAAAGCGGAAAATAACTTCCGTCTTACGGCCGAAGATATTCGCTCCCACATTACACCTAAAACCAAATTGCTCGTTTTGCCATTTCCTAATAATCCAACCGGTGCGATTATGCGCCGCGAGCACTTAGAGGAAATCGCCAAAGTCATCGAAGAACATGACTTGCTCGTTATTTCCGATGAACTCTACAGCGAATTGACCTACGGTTCCGAACAACATGTAACCATCGCATCAGTTCCGGGCATGAAAGAACGAACCATCGTCATTAACGGCTTCTCCAAAGCCTTCGCTATGACGGGATGGCGTCTCGGCATGGCCCTCGGTCCAAAAGAAATTATCACGCAAATGACGAACTTCATCAATATGGCATTATGAGTGCCCCATCGGTTCGCTCAATATGCTGCCATTGAAGCGTTGAAACACGGGGATAAGATATTGAATACATGCGCGATCATACGATATTCGTCGTCGCCTTTTGGTTAAAACCTTTAACCAGTTGGGCCTCACTTGCTTCGAACCGGAAGGCGCCTTCTACGTATTCCCGGACATCCGCTCCACCGGTCTCGATTCGGAAACATTCTGTGAAAAATTGCTTTACGCCAAACACGTAGCCGTCGTACCGGGCAACGCCTCGGTGATTGCGGCGAAGGCTTCGTGCGTGTAGCCTATGCCAATTCCTTAGCGAATATTAAGGAAGCGTTAAAACGCATTGCTGAATTTTTGGAAGAATTGAAAACTCAATAAAATAACTCAAAAAAACGCCTTTGCATACCGTGAAGGCGTTTTGCTTGCCCGCAGCTTTCCCTCTTAGAGTCAGCCTAAACCAGGCATGCAAAAAGCCCTCTCACCGGTCGTGAGAGGCTTTCATTATGCAGTTATTCAGGTGTCATTTAAAGCTATAAGCTTCCCTAAAGCCCTAAATAAACTACGCCTTATTAGATATATTTTTTAGCCAACGCTTCGAAATCGGCTTCATGGTCCTGAATCCAAATATCGTAGGCCACGCCGGCATCATTTAAAGTCTGTGCCAATTCAGCAAAGAAAGCCGGTAAATCAGCTGTTGTAATGGCGCCCAAAGGTTCGCCGAACGTTACAACGCCCAATTCATCGCTGCCGCCTTTAAATAAGTTGAAGGCCGGTTGTGGTTTGCCGTCAACTTGTTTTACGAAACCGTGTAAACCTAATGTGCCGATTTGATGAGTACCGCAAGAAGATGGGCAACCGGAAATGTGGATTTTTGGCAATAAGCTGTCATCAATACCTTCCGCTTTTAAGTGAGCCAAAATGTCTTTGTAAGCAGCCTGAGAGTTCTGGAAACCTACCTGACATTTAGAAGCGCCTACGCAGCATACGCTGGCGGAAAAGTTGGAAGTAGAGCTGTCGTCTTTGATTAAATCATATACTTTACGAGCTTCGTCAGCGGTCAAGTTAATGAAGTAAGTACCTTCTTCACCGGTCATACGAGCTTCGGTACCTTCCAAGGAACCGACGTATTGGAATACGTCGCGAGCCACTACCGGCTGCGCATGGCCTCCTACCGGATGATAGTATACATAGTATAAACCGTCTTGAACCTGTTCACCGATTAAACCGTTAGCTTTCGCCAATTCTTCTTGAGTCAATTTACCATTGCCGGTTTTAGTAATCGTAGTATCAGGTAAAGTGTAATCCAAATCTTCTACGCGTTTGGTGAACAACAAGAATTTGTTGAATGTTTCACGGAATTTATCTTCGCCCATTTCAGCAACCATGTAACGAGTACGGTTTTTGCTGCGAGTCTTATAATCCGCATTTTCAATAAACGTACGAACCATGGCTTTGATATAGTATAACATTTCGGACGGATCTACTTTTTCAGCCAATAAAATGCCTTTACGCGGATTGCCGCCGAGACCGCCCGCTGCATATACGGTAAAGGTACCGTCAGCTTGTGCCCAGAAACCTAAGTCTTTAAAAGTTACATGTGTTGCATTTTCAAGACCGTTAGTGAACGCAATTTTAAGTTTACGCGGCATTTTAAAGTCAGGAATTAACGTCAAAATATATTCGCTGGCCACTTGTACATATGGTGTAATGTCAAATGGTTCGCCCGGTGTTACGCCACGCAACGGACTGGCCGCAATATTACGCGGATGGTCACCACCGCCACCACGGGAATAAATACCCTGTGCATGGCATTCTTTGAACATTTCAATAATTTGTGGACCCTGAAGGCTGTGAATCTGAATAGATTGACCGGTTGTGAAATGCAAATGCGGCAAATCATTGCGTGTGAATAAATCAGCTAAGAAGGCAAGTTGCTTTTGCGTAATACGTCCCCCGGGTAAACGCAAACGGAACATGCCCGTATTAGCGCCGCGTTCTGCATAGGTACCGAACGGGCCGGACAAGCCTTTGTAATCGTTAACTGAAATTTCTTTGTTGAAGAATTGTTCGCTTACTTTAGCAAACTTCGGTAAATCTTTGATGAGGCGTGCTTTCACCTCTTCTGTTAAAAATGTCATCTGTATCCCTCTCATTTCTTTATAATGACAATACTTATATCAACTTCAAATACAACTATTTCAATCGTAACACGTCCCCCGAACCGCGTCAATATTGAACACGACTCGAGGGCCGAAATATGTCTCTATTTTAATTTGATAAACGTTAATCAAATACGCATACAAATCAAAACCAATAAATCAGTATAAATCTATTGTAACAAGGGTGTTGTGACAATTGTCACATTTGTAAAATTGTCACATCTGTAACAATCGGCCGCATGGCAATTGTCAGCTTTTATTACCTATGATAGCCTCCCTGTTTAGCTCTAGGCGGTTGTAAAATCATAGACCACATAATCCCCGCTTTTAAGCCCCCCGGCGGCAGGCGATGATTGCCACCGTGAAAAACATGGCGCCCCCGTCATAGACGCAGTCGGTTGCCATACATTCGGTGCCGGCACCGTTTTAGCCGGTTGTGCCGATGGTATGGTCGTCCGATTCGGTGAAATCGTAGCCGTCTTTGGCACCTGACGAGTCGATGTTTGACGTGTAGCTACCGTTGTCGTCGTTTGTTGACGCGTCGAATCTCGTCGCGCCGGTTCTACAGTTGGCTCTACGCGCTGTCTGGCCACTACGATAACCGGTTCTTCCCGTCTTACATCGTTCGGCACAGGCACAGATTCCGGTCTCGAAGCTTCTTGCGGCAGTGATGCTTCACGTGGCAACGCCGCTTCTTGAGGACGCGGTGCTTCGTTAGAGATGGTGGTCGGCCGTGGCGTTGGTGGCGCCTTACGTTCCATTTTAATGCCGTAATGGCGTTCCATCTCTTCCCAGGTCATAGCCTCTTCACTACGACCGCGCGTATTGGCATTACCGGTTTGCGTATTGCCGGCAGGCCCCATGCCTCCCGTTGTACGATTACGCTGCCCTTCACTTGGCGGCATAGGATTCGTCGGTTGCTGTGACCGCGGTCCCGGACGGTTCTGCTCACCCGGATTCGACCAATCGTAATCAGTCCTATTTTCTACATTCGTATTGTCTTCATTAGGATTACCATCTTGAGGATTACGCTTCTTTTTACGGGTACTCAAAATAACATTCCCCAATATAATCAATACGACTAATAAACCCAAATCCATAGCTTACCTCCGCTATTTATTGCGCGGATTTGCTGAGTTGTCAGTTCGGTGGTTTCCCCTTCAGCGATAGTCTCACGCATTTTGGTATCTGCCATAATATTGTTCATATTGTAATAATCCATAACACCCATATGACCATCACGCAATGCTTGCGATAAAGCCTGCGGTACTTCGGCTTGCGCTTCCACAACTTTCGCCTGCATTTCCTGCGTGTAGGCTCTCATTTCCTGTTCTTTCGCAACAGCCATGGCACGACGTTCTTCCGCTTTCGCCTGAGCGATATTCTTATCCGCTTCCGCCTGATCCGTCATGAGCTGAGCCCCGATATTACGTCCTACATCAACGTCGGCAATATCGATGGACAAGATTTCAAACGCAGAACCCGCATCAAGCCCCTTATTCAATACGGTACGGGAATATGATCCGGATTTTCAAGCACATCCGTATGTTCTTCCGAAGAACCTACAGTCGTTACGATACCTTCGCCGACACGGGCAATAATCGTCGCTTCACCGGCACCGCCGACCAAGCGATCAATATTGGCACGCACCGTTACACGGGCGCGAACTTTAAGTTCGATACCGTTTTTAGCAACGGCGGAAATCGTCGGTGTTTCAATAACTTTAGGGTTAACACTCATTTGAACTGCCTCAAGCACATCACGACCGGCCAAGTCAATGGCGGCAGCACGTTCAAAGGTCAACGGAATAGACGCCCGTTCAGCCGCGATTAAAGCATCAACAACGCGGTCTACATCACCGCCGGCTAAATAATGCGCTTCCAGTTGGTTAACATTAACCGAAAGACCCGCTTTATTGGCTTTTACCAATGGCAAAACAATCTTCGACGGCGATACACGACGTAAGCGCATCCCGATCAAAGTAAAAATACCTACATTTACCCCGGCCGCCAAGGCGGAAATCCACAGTCCTAACGGTACAAAGTGGAAAAACAGGGCTGCGACTATGACGACGGAAACAACAATAAACATAAAACTAAAATTAACTAAACGCTTCCATAGAGCCTCCTCTTCACTTATGAAAAAATATATGACAAGTCCGCCATTTACGGACACCAAGAACTTAATGGATTATATTTTGTAACGCTTATTCAGACTCTACTTTTCTAACTACAACACGGCCACCGGTAACGGCAACAACCACTACTTTAGTGCCCGGTTCATAGAATTCTCCGTCCGTTACTACATCAACCGGTGTATCGTCAAAAATAACGCGCCCCGCCGGCCGTAAAACAGACTGGGCAATCCCTTCGCGGCCCAATAAATCGGTTCGCTCATCATTACCGCTATAACCGCGGTCCTTCGTAGACTCCAGCGTTAACGTCAAACGTCTACCTATCCAAGTATGCGGTGCTTTTTTGACTAACCAAATACCGACAATGAGCGCAATAACCGATACAATCGCAACTACAATCGACGCCATAGCACCGGCGCCCAAGTAAAAATAAAGAGCGGCCAACAAGAGAACCATACCGCTCACGCCGAATATACAAGTACCCGGCACAACAGCCTCGATTCCCAGCAATACAATGCCGCCGATGAATAGATACGTTATCATCACGTGCCTCCTTTCTCGAAATTTATCTCTTAATTAATAATATTCAATACGTAAAGTATGAACTCCTCTTTTTAAAGATAATTTGTTTGAAAAAACGACTGCAGTAAAACATGAATTTAAAAGCATATTTTATCTGCAGCCGCCACAGCTCTCAATACTTTTATTTATTTTTTCGCATGTACACAAAAGAAAGCCCCCTATCGCCTGTTCAATTGTCTTTTTTTGATTATACACCATCAGCGATTATATGCCCCCTTTTTAACTGTCCGTCATAATGCACAAAACCTCTACGCACGATAATAACCGTTCACGTAGAGGTTTTATTTTCACTAATAGCTTTTATTAGCCGGCTCTCGATTATTCAAACATAGCCGGCAAATTAGGATTTTCATAGGCTTCAAAGCACATCAAAACCTGTTCCTTAGAGCACTTTTCAACAGCCATATTATCCGGAATTTCGTCTTTACTGAAAAATCCCGTTGCCGTTGTTTCAATGTTCTCTTCAAAATGACCGCCTTCGAATTCACACATAACGAACACTTTGAAAACACCATAAATTAAATTCGTTACATTGTGCTTGCGCCAATCCTGAATTGCAATGAGGCGTTTAGCTTTTACGTCATAGCCGGATTCTTCTTTCACTTCTTTTTCCGTATTGGAGGCAATCGTTTGATCTACATCACACCAACCGCCCGGGAGTGACCACTTACCGGTGTTTTCACGAACGAGGAGAATCTTGCCATCAACGAACACAGCCGCTCTGGTATCAATCTTCGGCGTCTGGTACCCTTCTTCATTGCAAAAGATATCATATACCTTGCCCACAGGAATATCCGTTTTGACTGCCACCATTTCAGCTGCAATTTGACGAAGCTCTTGGTAGCGCTCCAAATCGTATTTGTCTTTACCGTATTCCAGCCCCGCCTGCGCTATACTCTGGATTCGAATTGCAAAATCAAGCCACTTATCGTTCATGTATATGCCTCCCGATATCTCACTTAAAGAATAAATATGCTTTTGCTATTATTATTCTATACGAAGTATTCTAAAACCTTTTTACAACAAAAAAACTCTGCTCATGGCACATATCCATTCTGCAGAGTTTAATTATTTATATCAATCATTATGTTATCAAAACTAATGGCGGAGAAGGAGGGATTTGAACCCTCGCACCGTTGCCGGTCTGCCGCATTTCGAGTGCGGTCCCTTCAGCCTCTTGGGTACTTCTCCTTGTTTTTACGACGCTCTTTAAAAAAAGTCCTTCATTATCTGACTGCATTCGTCAGCCATAACCCCGCTTAAAATCTCAGGCTCGTGATTCAAGCCCGGATGGGTCAGTACATTAAATAAAGACTCTACAGCGCCTCCTTTGTAATCGCTACTGCCATATACAACACGGTCAATCCGGCTGTTAATAATGGCTCCGGCGCACATCGGACACGGTTCTATAGTAACATAAAGCGTGCAACCGGTCAACCGCCAACGGTCAAGTATTTCACAAGCTTCGCGAATGACTAAAATCTCCGCATGAGCCGTTGCATCGTGATCTAATTCACGGCGATTATGATGACGCGAAATAATCTCGCCATCCTGGACAATAACGGCACCGATGGGAATCTCGCCAAGGTCATAGGCTTTTTTTGCTTCTTGTAAAGCTTCCTGCATATATTCTGCATCCGTCATAACCTACCTCCTTAAGCTTAACTCACGACTTATTACCGCGCATAACCATTATTGTAATTCTATCCGATTATGGGGTTCCAACAGGTCACCAAATTTGAACCGTATCTATTGTATCATGGTTTTTTAGGTTTATTTAAATAAAAATTCTACTTGTTATACGGAAAATTTCATTTCTAATTATT